>JAEEGL013669047.1_pt1 | contig 21055 bp, 18 predicted proteins | sample 9134231 | NCBI WGS metagenome assembly JAEEGL01 (sample SAMN16246548, study PRJNA631951) | gut metagenome | biome: gut microbiome; feature: rumen; material: fiber-attached | host: Bos | place: Iran: Karaj | collected 2018-10 | reverse complement strand
TCAACCGGCCGGCGGAAGTCGAAATACTGCAATTGAAAGGCAAAGCCCGGGGCGAGATAGTCAAAGGAGAAAGTCGTGTTGGTGTTCCCCTTGTCTCCTCCGATTCGCTGGTTCCAACCCAGGGCAAGGTTGCCGTACCCGACCTGGATGCCGATTCCCTTGTCCACGCCGCCCAGGAGTTTGGATGAGGCGAACGCATCCACCTCACCGCCTCCGCCACCTTCTTCTTCCATGAACGTATAGATACAATCAATGTTGTTCTCCTGGGTGATTCCCGCCTGGTTCAGCTGGCCCGACACAGCAACGTTCCAGCGTGGTGCCGGCTGATAGACTGCGCTGGGGTCCAGTTCCATGGACGGAGCGGAAATCACGTTGACAATCTTTCTCCAGAAGGAATCAGACTGTTGAGAATAAGCCGGGATGCAGCAGGCAGGCAAAAGAACGAGAAGGGTGAGGGTTTTCCGAAGATCAAGCATGGTTCGATTCGCTGTATTCACAAAGATAATCATTTTTCCTCTCATGAAGTACTTTCAGAATTGTTTTTGCCAGCGTAGATGCCAATGGCTCGGACCAGCCCCGGCCGCACTAGAAGTTCTGTCGGAAACCCTGGGTTGAATAATAGACGATCCGTCCGTCCTTTTCAAGGGAAACAATGTCTCCATCCACCGAGTACCGGTCAAACTCGAAACCGGTAAGCATCTTTCTTTTAACGTGATACAGGGCAAACTTCCCATTCTCGTCCTGCAAGCAGAACAAGAAGGAAGAGATCCGCTCCACGGAGGGATAGTCGAATCCAAGGACCATTCTGATCCAACTGCCCTTGACGAGGCATAACCCATACTTGTCATTCCAGCCGCGTGCAATCCGATACTTTTCAGAGGTCTGCTCGATGTCCCGGCACTCGCGATGCCATTTTTTTTGAAAAATCTGAGGTTTCCAAATGAAATACACCCCCAAACCTCCAAATAAGAACAAGAACAATACGATAAGCCCGCCAGCCTGATTTCCCGTTTCAGATGTCTTAAAAATAACGGAAAAGAGCAAAGACTCCACCATGAACAGGACGAACAGATACAAAACGGAATAAACCACCTTCCTGGCGACGGTCCCTATTTTTTTCCCGTTCAAATGCTCAAACTCATTCAGGTCCAGATACTGGATGGGTTCCTGGCCCTTCTTGGGGGCCTCTGGTTTTACAGAGGGTTTACGTACCGGCTCCTCAGACTTCTCGGCGGATAACGGAATCTTGTTCTGTACGGACTTCAGGAAGCGCTCCATCTGCATGTTGCGCTCCCTCACGGAAGAATAGTCCGTGAAATCCAGATTGACCAGGTCGAAATAAACGTCGTCGTTATAGGTCGACTTGTCCAACTTGACCGGAACGATCGGCACTCCTTCCATGACAGCGACACCGATTTCCTTGGCTGTCCAGGTGGATGCATTGGAACTGGCACTGCTGAAGAAAACCAACAGCCGGGATTCCTTGATGGCATTTACGATCACCTTTTTGAAAGCATCCCCGCTTTCGATGCCATCCTTGTCAATCCAGACAGAATACCCCAGGGCGACAAGCCGGTCATAAAACTCATTAACCAGAGCCGTATCCCTCCGGGAATAACTGATAAAAATGTCGTATTTCATATAATACCTCCGGTGAATCGGATTCACAAATATACATTTTTTTGGTCAGTTTCCTCTAAGATGTGATTCTGGCTCAGATATTGCTGCGGATGCTGACGATGAAAAGATATATTATTCTCACGATCCTTACCATACTGACCGTCATACCGGCCATGGCCCAAAAAGACCTGTCAGAACTCAACGGCATGACAGATGGTCAAGTAAAGAAAACTTACGGACAGCCCAAGGAATACACTGCAAACCATGAGTATACCATGTCGTCCTACTTCAGATATGACGATATGGAGATATTCTATACGCAATCACATAAGTCCATAGATTGCTTTGACATTTCCAGCGCTCGTGTAAAAGTGCTTTCGAACTTCATTGCCGGCGGCGTAAGAGTCGGTGACAAGCTTTCCAAAATCCAGAACTTCGATTTCTCGAAAACAAAATATGGCCGGAACAAGGTTGAAAATGGTCTAAAGACAACGGATTTTGCATTCAATATCCTTGACAAGTACCCGGTCAACTACGTTATCTTTGAAGAGGAAGGAACAAAAGTTTACCTCTGTGTTCAAAACGGAATCATCAGAGCAATATCCTTCATTTCCACGGAAGACCTGCCTTATGAAGGATACGACGTCAACAATAACATCTTTGCAAAACAATAGTACCCACTAGTGGAGATTCCTGCGCAAAGTGACTTGTCCTGAAATGGGTATACCGATGGGGTTGGCACCTGGCCGAATGTAAGTTGCTTATCTGCAGATAGCTATGAAATTCCTGGTTCCGAACCTCCTTTTTTAAAGTTAGGTTTGGAGCCAATGCTTTTCCAACTGTTTAATTATCAAATGGTTGAAAAACGATAGGTCCCAACCCTAACTCGGATGCCCCAGGCCGACAGAAGGGGGAGGGCGAAGCCTTTCCCCCGTGCCCCTCAGGGGCAGCCGCGTAACGGTGGGGGTGAAAGAGGCTTAGTCTCCGCAGTCGAGGCAGGACTCGAACCTACGACCTCCGGGTTATGAGCCCGACGAGCTACCGACTGCTCTACTCCGCGATGTGGAGTGCAAAGGTAGGGACTTTTTTTGACGAAAAAGTGCGACCGAATATGTGCCAATGAACTACCGGTCGCAAATAAGTTCAAAAATGTGCGACCAAAGGCAAATGTAAGATAAAACCGAGGAATATCCAAGGAAGAGAATGGAACTGAAAAGGATCTTCGGATCTTTCTTTCGGAGGTCATAAGAAAATCGCTGTTATACATGATGAGGTTCGTGTTTACATGGCAGCAGACGCTGGAGCAACAACCGCTTCTTTCATTGCATGAATCAGGTCATAGATATCACCGGAGAGTACCTGTATAACGATGATAATGTCCTGATTATTGACTTTGTAAGGAGAGATTATCGACGTTATCCAACACAGAATAGGATTAAAAAGACGGCAGACCCAATGGTCTGCCGTCCATGTTGTCCGGTGCTGCCCTCAGAATGAATTCTCATTTCTGATAATCAGTCGTAGCAAAAATAATCATTTCGAAAATAGTATCCAAGCGAATAAGTGATTAATTCGACAATTACGTTAATAATCGTGGATTGTAATAATAAAAATTGTTGTTGTATTTAATTATTCTTATCTTTGTTTTACTTAGCAAGTTGTACTATTTCTTAATCCCAGTATCATGCGTAGTATTGTTACTTCTTTGATGTATACGCTTTTGCTTTCTACATGCTTTGCGATGTCTTTTTGCACCACAGACAAAAAGGATGAAAAGAAAGATAAAAAAGACAAAGGACATCAGCCAGTTGTCATTATTACATATGAGCCCGCATGGTCTCCTGTAACGCGTGAAATATCTTTGTGAAGTTTCATTGTTATTCTCTCGCTTTTAAGAATAGATCTGTCCAGACAATCTTCCAGATGATTTGAGGCAGATTAGGTAAAATGGCACAAACAAAGAAGACGGCTAACCCTCTCGAGCTAGCCGTCTGAGACGGGCCTGGGCGTTAAATAACGCTATTATTGCAAATATAGTAATTATATGAATGGGATACAAATCTTCATTCATGATTGTTGCATATATTTGTGTGTCTGGCAAAAAGGTGCGATTCGGCACCTTTTTTAGTCGTAACCATGAATTCAATAGCAGTCCGGCTGGGAAATGAGACCGGGAACTAGGGATCAGATTTCAGGGTGTTGGGAATCGGATCCGATTCCCTGAACTAGGACACAGAATTCAAGTTCCGGTGATGCTCTTCCTGGTTATGGTAGTATGTTCAAATATGTTCGAATAAGGTCAAATCTTGTACAAGTAAGTGCCTTTGTTGAGGCTAGAATTATGGATATGCCGAAAACTATGCGTATATTTGCACATTATATATACGCGTGCGTGCGTAGTCCCCGGACCAAGGCTGCTATCCTGGATAGGAAAGGCTAGTGCGGGTAATTCCTCCGTTGATAGAAGATTCAGCGGGGAATGGAAGAGTTACACTCAACAGCAATTCATTTCTCATTACTCATTCTTGTTTCGAAAAAATGACTTCGAAAAAGATAATTATGCTCGTTTTCGGAACCCGCCCCGAGGCCATCAAGATGTGCCCGCTGGTGAAGGAGTTCCAGAAGTATCCGGAGGAGTTTAAGACGATTGTTTGCGTGACCGGGCAGCATCGGGAGATGCTGGACCAGGTGCTTCACATCTTCGAAGTGAAGTCGGATTTTGACTTGAATATCATGAAGCAGGGGCAGGATTTGTACGATGTGACCGCCCGTGTGCTTACCGGCATGCGCGACGTGTTCAAGGAGTGCAAGCCTGATGTAGTCCTGGTCCATGGCGACACAACCACCAGCACCGCTGCCGCTCTCGCTGCCTTCTACCAGCAGATTACCGTGGGTCATGTTGAGGCTGGTCTCCGGACTCATAACATCTACAGCCCTTGGCCCGAGGAGATAAACCGGCAGATTACCGGGCGCATTGCCACCTACAATTTCGCCCCGACGCCCCTCAGCGAAAAGAACCTGAAGGACGAGAAGACCCATGGTCAAATCTTCGTCACCGGCAACACAGTCATCGACGCGCTGCACATGGTGGTCGATAAGCTCAAGAGCGACAAGGCTCTTGCCGATGAGCAGATCAACATACTTAAGGATGCCGGTTACGATGTTACCCGCCTTGACAACGGCAAGAAGCTCGTCCTCATCACTGGCCATCGTCGTGAGAACTTCGGCGAAGGATTCATCAGCATGGTCACAGCTATGAAAGATCTCAGTGAGAAGTATCCTGATGTGGATTTTGTCTATCCCATGCACCTGAACCCGAATGTACGAAAGCCCATCCACGAGGTGTTTGGCAAAGACCTGACAGCCTACGGTAACTTTTTCTTCATCGAGCCCCTCCAGTATCTGGAGTTCGTTTATCTGATGGAGAAGAGTACGGTCGTTCTCACCGACTCTGGCGGCATCCAGGAAGAGGCCCCCGGCCTTGGTAAGCCCGTCCTCGTGATGCGCGATACTACCGAACGTCCGGAAGCTCTCAAGAGCGGCACTGTGCATCTTGTGGGGACCAATCACGACCTCATCGTAAGCGAAGTTTCCACGCTGCTTGATGATGAAAAGGCCTACGAGCGCATGTCCAAAGCCGTCAACCCCTACGGTGACGGCAAGGCTTGTAACCGCATCGTACGCGCTCTGAAAGGTGAGGAAGTCGATAGATACGAAGTAAAATAAAACCTATAAACCGATATGATCAACGTAATTGGCCTGGGCTACATTGGACTGCCCACAGCATTGATGATGGCTTCCCACGGTGTGGAGGTCATTGGAACTGACTATAACAAGGAGCTTGTTGCTACGCTGAACGCCGGCAAGACCACCTTCAAGGAAGATGGTCTCGACGAACTCTTCCAGGTGGCGGTGGCAAAAGGGATCAAGTTCACCACTGAGTACCAGAAAACGGACATGTATATCGTGAGCGTCCCGACCCCGTATGATAAGTTCTCAAAAAAGGTCGACGCCTGCTATGTCGTGGCGGCTGTCAAGGAAGTGATGAAGCACTGCCCGAAGGGCGCAACCGTGGTGATTGAGTCCACTGTCAGCCCAGGTACCATCGATAAGTTTGTCCGTCCGGTCATCGAGGCCAATGGCTTCAAGATTGGTGAGGACATCAATCTTGTCCATGCGCCGGAACGCATCATCCCTGGTAATATGGTCTATGAGCTACTGCACAACAACCGCACGATTGGTGCTGACAACGGCGAGATCGGTGAGAAGGTCAAGCAGTACTACGCTTCCTTCTGCCAGGGCGAAATCGTAGTTACGGACATCCGTACCGCCGAAATGACGAAGGTGGTGGAGAACACCTACCGCGCTGTTAATATTGCCTTTGCCAACGAGCTAAGCCGCATCTGCCGCCACGATAACATGGATGTGTACGAGATCATCAAAATCTGCAACATGCATCCGCGCGTGAACATCCTGCAGCCGGGTCCCGGCGTGGGTGGTCACTGCATCAGCGTGGATCCTTGGTTCCTCGTGGGTGACTATCCTCAGCTGGCTAAGGTTATCGATGAGTCGATGAAGACCAACGATTACCAGCCCGTATTCGTGCTGGAGCGTATCCATGAAATCATGGAGAAACATGGAATCACGGACAACCGGCGCGTCGGTCTCTACGGCATTACTTACAAAGAGAATGTCGATGATGTGCGCGAGAGTCCGACCCTCCAGATGATTGACATCCAGGAGCGTCACCTTGCCCGCCCGCTGAAAAGCTTTGATCCGTTCTTTACCGACAAGGAGATTGTGAAAAACCAGATTCTGGACTTTGATCAGTTCCTGAGTGAGGTGGATATGGTGGTGATTATGGTTAAGCATGATCATATCAAGCAGAATTGGGATAAGCTCAAGGGAAAGGTTATTCTTGATTGTCATAACATTTGTCCAATGAAAGAAAACGTTTATCATATTTAAAAAATATCGATGACTAGTCTTGTCAGTCGGCTATTTTGGTTATGAGCATACTTTTAGGCGACATTATGTTTAGTTAAATACTTTTTGTTTGTGTTGTTGAGGATATGCCTGATAAACACTCAAAGAGATAACTCTTTTTTAAGATATAACTTTTATATTTTAGGTTGACCCCTAAAAATGGCGAGACTTATTCTACAAATGATAGTTTAGTGCCGTCTTTGTGTTGTTTTGTTTTTAAAGATCAGTTTTATTAAGATTTATGAGCGAGCAACTCAATGATGGTGGGAATAGGCGGATAGCCAAGAATACTCTTTTCTTGTATATTCGCTTAGTTTTTGTTCTTTTAATATCCTTATATACTTCAAGAGTTGTATTACAAACTCTTGGGGTATTAGATTATGGTATTTATAACATCGTTGCTGGCTTTGTTTCGATGTTTTCTCTTCTAAATGCTTCCCTTGCCAATTCCACTCAAAGGTTCTATAATTATCAGAAAGGGAAGAAAGGCGATATTGGGATGCAGAATGTTTTTATAACAGCTCATTATATTCAGTTTATTATTGCATTTTTAGTACTATTATTTGCTGAAACTATAGGTCTTTGGTATGTGGAAAACAAAATGGTTTATCCTATTGAAAGGGCTACAGCCGTTCATGTTATATTTCATTCTGGTGTGGTCGCTCTATTGTTTGTTATCATGCAAATTCCTTATTCCGCGGCCATTATTGCTCATGAGAGAATAAATTATTACGCAGTAGTAGGTGTTCTTGAAGTTGTGATGAAACTCATAATTGTACTCGTTTTGCCAATCATACCCGCAGATCATCTGAGCGCTTATGGGGTTTTAGTTGCAACAGTGAGTATAATTACTTATTTACTATATTTCATTTATTGCCGTTTTTGTTTCCCATATTTGAGGTATAAACGACAGTTTCAAAAGGGGCTGTTCTTTTCTATGCTAAAGTTTTCGGGATGGAAAGCATTTAACTCTTTTTCTCAGACTGCACGACATCAAGGTTTAAATTTATTAATGAATTTATTTTTTGGACCTACTGTGAATGCAGCAAGAGGTCTTTCATATCAAGTTAAAACTGCATTGTTGGGTTTTGTCTCGAATATTACAACCGCAGCCCAACCTCAGATGGTTGAATCATATGCTGATGGGAATATTGAAAGATCAAAAAAACTAATGTTCACCGTTAGCAAGTTAGTTTTTTTATCCTTATATTGTGTAGCACTACCCATTATCTGGGAAGTCCCATTTGTCCTTCATTTATGGTTGGGAAACGAGGTGCCAGATTTTACTTCAGTCTTCACTAGATTAGTTCTTATTACAACATTAATCGATATTTTATCTTCTCCAATTGGTATTATTATCTCCGCAAGCGGACGTGTTGCTCGATTTGACTTTTGGAATAGTATTATAGGTATCTTGGCTCTTCCGATAGCTTATGTGGTATTAAATAATGGTGGGAATCCTGTATCGGTTTTTTATACAAGTTTATTAGTCAGTTTCATGATGCTAATAGCAACAGTGATAGTCTTAAAAAAGGAGACCGGAATATCTATTAATAACTATTGTCACGATGTCTTACTGCCTCTTATTATAGTAGTTATGTCTACAGCATTATTCCCAGGAATTAGCTTATTCTTTTTCCCTGAAGGGTTTCTGCGTCTTTCTATTATTTCGGTTATCTCAATTTTACTTGTTTTAGTATCAGGATACATATGGGGCTTGGATGCAAGTGAAAGAATCTTTATACTGAATTTATTAAAGCGACTAAAAAGAACAATTAGATAAAGAATTGAGGATAAATGATTATTCCTTCTTTCAGAAGAAAAAACCTTTGATATGGATTAAGTCCATAAATTGTTAAGACTTATGCGGAACGGCTATTTCTATTAGGACACGTCTTTTTTAGGGAACAGTATTAATGATCATTGTTCTTGAAGACATAAACATTTAGTGTATCAGGGAGCAATGTATTACACTTGGGATGAACGATGAAGATACTTTATTATATGTTATTTGATGGGACGTATATGTCTGAATGGCAGAAAGTCCAAATATTCGACGAACTCGCCCATTATGGAGTTGTATTTGAAGTTTTGAATCCAGCCTCTTTTGAGTCTTTAGAACAGTGTAATGATTGTCTTCTAGAAAAATTAAAGAATGACCACACAATAGATGTGTTCTTGACATGTGCCCCAGATAAGTTTTTCCTCCCTGGAGTTATTCAGCAAATAGGGAAACTCCACATGCCTAAAGTATTAATTCAGTTTGACAATTTACACTCACCCTACTGTAATAAAAATACAGCTCGTTATTTTGACATCGTTTGGTTAACTTCTAGAGAGACGGAGTACATTTTCAAAGGATTAGGGTGTAAAACAATTTTTCAACCTTATGCCGCTAGCCCTTTCTTGTATAACGATTATTATAGAAAACAAATTGACAGAGTTTGCTTTGTCGGAACCCCTTATGGATCACGTATCCAGTATATTAACGAAATAATATCCGCAGGGGTAAAATTTGATGTGTTCTATGGTAAAGACAAGAAGGATGCCGGAGAGAAGTTATTGCTCCCCTATAGAATAAAGGAGAATTCGAAACTAAGACTCATAATGGAAGATCTATCCTTTCCTGTTGGGCGCTATGTTCTCGCAGGGAAGATTAAATCTATTTTGGTTCGTGATAAAAAACTCATTGACTCATCCCCCTTTCTTTCGATTAAAAACAATTTGTCATTTGAAGACATGAATTCCGCATATTCAAACTATGCGTTAAGTCTTAATGTCTTGGCATTAAGGAACACCTACTATCTGAATAAACCTGTCCATAAACTTCATTTGAGAACATTTGAAATACCTATGTGCGCAGGCTTGGAACTAGTATCATATAATGAAGAGTTGGCTGAATACTTTACTGCTGATGAGATGGTTTTTTTTAGAGATAATGATGAGATGATAGACAAGGTAAAGTTCTTCTTGAAGCCTCAAAATGAGTCTTTATGCAGAAGGATGAAAATTCAAGCTAGAAAAAAGGCAGTCAATGAACATAGTTGGCACCGTAGGTTTGAGGTAATCCTAAATGAATTCAATATTTGTCTATGATACTCGAAACATTCTATTATGAAGAAAGAAGAAAGCATTCCTAGTAATAGTATAATAGTAGTTGGTTTACTTTTTCTGTATGCTCTCTTTAGTTTTAATGAAGAGATCAATAGAGTAATGTTATATACGGCCGTTCCGGCTGCTTTTCTCATTTCATTGTTCTCATCTTTGAGAATTAAAATGAATTATGCGGTCAAGATATGCCTTGTTTTATTCGCCTGGATTGCTTTTACGGCTTTATTTTCATATGACATAAACCAGTCTTGGCTACATCTGAAAAAGTGTCTTGGCGTGCTTTTGCTGATTCTAACTGTTCAGAACACTGCAAGTAACCAAAGAACCATTGTCTGGCTCTATGGTGTATGGTTTCTTTATTATATTGTTTTAGTAGTATTCGCATATAACTTGTACCTAACCGGAGGTTTTGTCTTAGGTGCAGAAAGGTTAGCGTCTGAAGATTTTAACCCAAACATGCTAGGTTACTATACTTTCTATTTTACTTTTATAATTTTTATATTCCCAGTTTTCTTACACTCCCACTTCCTAAAGAATCTGTTCCACATTGTTTTTATTCTACTGATACCCTGGTCGTTTATATTAGCAATTGCAACAGGGACTAGGCAGATATTAATAATACAGGCTCCATTGATTGCGTTCTTGTTATATATAAGGTACTTAAAACCGAGAAAAGGAGGTTCAAAGTTATTATCTGTTTTATTATTAGCCTCTGTGTTCATTGTCGCTTTGACTCTATCCTGGAATACAATTAACAATATGTATTCAAATAGCGTCCTCTCAAAACGTAATGAAAGATCAATTGATGAAGATGAGAGGCTAATACTCATAAAAGACGCGACTAGCGTTGGCCTTTCACATCCCATTGTCGGAGTAGGACCTGGAAACTACCAATTAGTCTCTGTACTCCATCTTTACTCTCATAACACCTATACCGAGCTGCTTGCGAATTCGGGATTCCCGGCCCTTGTACTGTTCTGTTTCCTTGTAGGACGGTTTATTATTGTTCAATTCAAAAGGTTTCATAGATATAGAGACTCTACATTTCTGTCTTTTGCATGCTTCGGGGTCTTTTATTTGTTAGATAGTGCTTTTATTGTTGTATATATTGTTCCTTGGTTGCTTCCCTTCTTTGTATTAGTGGCTTGCCATTCAGATATTTACTACAAGTATTGTTATGCATCATACAAGAGCATAGATTATCATAGAAGAGGAGAATCATAGGTTCATTTTTCACTTAGATGACATTTATTTTTTTCATCACGTCAATTGCATCTTTATTCAAATGGGAAGAGTCAAAACGGTTTTACGTCTCATCAAGAATGAGCCAAAGAGTTTCTTTTATGCTTTGTTTTATAAGTTATCCAAAGTTCTTCCGGAAACTTGGTATTTGAGAATTCTGTTTAGATTAAGGCTTGGTTATAGTCTTAACCTTAATCAGCCAAAGACATTTAACGAAAAATTGAATTGGCTGAAACTATTTAATAGAAAGCCAGAGTATACCATAATGGTTGATAAGTATGCCGTAAAAAAGTATGTGGAAGATAAAATTGGCGCTCGATATATAGTTCCATTATACGGCGTATGGAATAGTGCCGGCAGTATTGATTGGGATAGTCTTCCTAAAAAGTTTGTTTTGAAGACGACTCATAATAGCTGTTACAACATGATTTGCAGGGATAAAGCAGTTCTGGATAAAGAATCTGCAGTTTTCAACATGAACAACTCTTTACGTAAGAATTTGTTTGATGCCTTAGGAGAATGGCCATATAAGAATGTGCGACCAAGAATTATCGCTGAAAAACTGTTGGAGGGGAAAAAAGATGGAGAGGGAAACAAGCCATTGATTGACTATAAGTTCTGGTGTTTTAATGGAAAGCCTACTTATATGTATTTTAGTATAAAAGGTGACGGGTGTTATGAGAATTTCTATGATATGGATTTTAATATCGTTGATATTAATCATGGTTGGCCGCGCCATCAACCAGAGTTCACCAAACCCGCTTCTTGGGATGAAATGAAACAAATAGCTTCAGCTCTTTCGGAAGGGATTCCTTTTATTCGCGTAGATTTTTATGAAGTTGATGATAAGCCTTATTTTGGTGAACTGACCTTTTTTGATTGGGCCGGCTTGAGACCTTTTGATTCCTATGAAACAGATTTAGAATTAGGTTCTCTCATTGTTTTACCAAATAATAGAATCCACTGATGCGATTGTTAATAGTCACTTGGGATTATCCAGATGAAAGAAGGAGTGTTTTTCCTTTTGTAAAGAATCTTGTCGCGGAATGGGTAAAGCAAGGACATGATTGCACAGTTATAGCTCCATTTAGTGTTACCAGGAACAAAAGGTTTTGCAAACAGTTCTCGAGTGAGCTGGTTGGGTCTGGTTATATCAAAGTCATTCGGCCTAATTACATCACCATTTCAAACGTACGGGTTCATGGTTTGAGTTTATCCTCTATTTCTCACAAAAGAGCAGTAAATAAAGGCCTTCGATCAGTAAAAGAGATGCCCGATGCTGTATATTGTCATTTTTGGAATACTGCGGTTGAAGTCATACCTTACGTGGCCAAGCACTCTCTCCCATTGTTTGTAGCAACAGGAGAAAGTACCCTTGATCCTTCTCTCTATGATAATGCAAAAGTTTTAAGAAAGTTCGTAACTGGAGTAGTGGCAGTTTCAACTCAGAATAGAGAGATGAGTATAAAGATGGGCTTGACAACCCCGGATATCTGCAATGTTTTCCCTAATGCCATCGATAATTCTTTATTTTATAAACAAGATAAAGAAAAATGTCGTAAAGAGCTGTCATTTCCGTTAAAAGTTTTTATTGTTGTGTTCGTTGGGTGGTTCAATGAAAGAAAAGGTTCTAAAAGAGTTGAAGCGGCTTTAAAACAGATAACAGGGGAGCCGGTTTATTCGGTTTTTGTAGGCAGCGGAGAAGATGAGCCTGTGGTTGATAATATGCTATTTAAAGGCCAAGTGCCACATCATCAGGTCCCTAAGTATCTGAATGCCGCAGATGCATTTGTTCTACCTACTCTAAACGAAGGATGCTGCAACGCTGTAGTCGAAGCTATGGCTTGTGGTTTGCCAATTATTTCTTCAAATCGCCAGTTTAATTATGATGTTTGCGATGAATCAAACTCAATTCTTATTGACCCCAATAGTGTTGAAGCTATTAGAGATGCAGTCATACTCATTCGAGACAATAAAGAATTGAGAGAAAAGTTGTCAACAGGATCAATTCAGAAGGCTTTATCATTGACGATTGATAAAAGAGCTAGGTCTATTATCAGTTTCGTTAAAAACAGAATGGGCAGCAATAATCCGTTATAAGTATCTTTGTATGAAAAGGATATTAGTCTTACAAGAAATACTACCGAAGTACAGAATTCCGGTATTTTCAAAACTTGCAGAAAAGTATAGTGTTACAATTGTTACAACTTCTGATACGGAAGTATTACATGAGATGCCGTTTGAGCATTGCTTGATTAAAGACCGCAAAGTTGGACCTTTCCGCTGGGTTCCTGGTGTACTTCAAAAATGCAAACAATATGATGTCGTAATATATATGACAGATTTTCACTTCCTCAATTATTGCTTAGTACCCTTGTTGCCGCATAATTATAAGACAATCTCATATAGCATTGGTTTTAGAGCTTCTTATTCTAGGAGATATGACTTGAAAAAGCAGAAAAGTCTTCTGGATCGACTATTTGGTTATTTGATTTTTAAGGCAGATGCAGTTCTTGTCTATTTTAAAGAAGTTCTAACTTTTTGGAAAGTTAGCGAAAATATCTCAAGGAAATGCTTTGAAACGAGGAATACTGTAGAAGTTAAATCTCCTAGCCAAGCAAGGAAGAAGAACTCTATTCTATTTGTTGGAACATTATATAAGGAGAAGAAGGTGGATGTTCTCATTAATGCATATCATAAAGCTATTTCGTTATATGATAATACCTTAGAGAATATACCGAGTTTGATTATTATAGGTGGGGGAAAAGAAGCAGATTCTCTTAAAAGGATTGTTGAGCAACATGGACTTGAGTCCAAGGTACATTTTACTGGTCCAATATATGATGAAAGTGAATTGGCATGTTATTACGCCCAAGCTCTGATTAGCGTGTCTCCCAATCAAGCTGGACTATCAGTACCGCATAGCTTGGGGTACGGCGTCCCTTTTGTGACTACTCGGGATGCAATAACGGGCGGAGAAATACTTCACATACAAGATGGAGTATCAGGTGTCTTGATGGATAATCTAGACGAATTGCCTTACATACTTTTAGACGTGTTTATGAACCCACAAAAATACGAACAGATGGGAAACAATGCTCTTGATTATTATAATAAGTCAGCAGATATTAATATCATGGTTAAAGGTTTTGACGATGCTATACAGTATGTCCTATGACTTTTTGTTACAATTCTATTGTTTCTAGAGATAGTTAGCTAAGATAAGTCGTGATAAGGGTTCTACAGATAAATGTAACAGCCAACTGGGGTAGTACAGGCAGAATAGCTGAAGCTATCGGCAGGGTGTTGATTAAGCGAGGATGGGAGAGTAATATCGCCTACGGCCGTAGGTGTACACCTTCAAATTCTAATCTCATAAAGATTGGAGGACAATGGGATAAGTATCTCCATTATATGGAGCAATTAATTCGAGACAACGAAGGTTTATGTTCTCGAAGGGCCACAAAGAAGTTGATTCAGCGTATAATAGAGATTAAACCACATATTATACAATTACATAATATTCATGATCATTATCTAAATTACCGATTATTATTTGATTTTTTGAATCAAACTGATATTAAGGTGGTATGGACATTTCATGATTGCTGGGCATTTACCGGGCATTGCTTTCATTTCGTTACCTCAGGATGTGATAAGTGGAAAACGAATTGTTGTTCATGTCCTCAGAAGAAAATGTATCCCAAAACGATGGTGGATCGCTCGAAGAAGAATTATGAGTTAAAGCGGAGTCTGTTTGGTAGTTGTAAAGACTTAACTATTGTAGCATGTTCGGATTGGATGTCGGGATTAGTCAAGCAATCTTTTCTAAAAGATAAGAATATAACCGTCATTCATAATGGTGTTGATTTGAGGGTTTTCAAACAAAAAACGACAGAGATAGAGTATGCCGGGACTTATATGGTTTTATGCGTGTCAAGCGTATGGAATAAGGCAAAAGGTCTTCTTGATATCTATAAACTAAGAGAATTGTTGCCCTCGAAATATAGAATCACAATAGTTGGTCTTACTGAAAAGCAGATCAGAGTATTGCCAGCAGGCATAGACGGAGTTATACGGACGCAAAATGTACAGGATTTGGTACAGTTTTATTCTTCCGCCAATGTCCTTATTAATCCTACTTATGCTGATACATTCCCGACGGTGAACTTGGAAGCCTTGGCATGTGGAACACCTGTGGTTACTTACCGAACTGGTGGTTGTCCTGAAACTGTTGATGAAAAAACTGGGGTAATTGTAGAACAAGGAGATGTTGCTGCTATGGCAGAAGCTGTAAGAGTTATATGCGGCCGGAATCGTATGCAATATGCGACTGATTGCCGAAATCGATCTGAAGCGCAGTTTGATGAAGAAATGTGTTTCGAGAAATATCTCACGTTATATGAGTCTTTGTTAAGATAGTTTGGATGAAACGGGTGTTATTACATTCATTGGTTTTCTCGCCAGATGGCGTATCGACTGGTTATTTATATAATGACATTGCACTGAGACTTCAATCACGAGGTTATGAGGTTTTGGTGCTTACTACGACACCCCATTTTAACATCGTTCCGAGTCTGGTTGAGAGACAGCCCATGCGGTGGAAAGTGTGGGGAATCTGCAAGGAGAGTAATTTCCACGGGATGAAGGTAATCCACGTGCCTCAGAAGAAATTCAAGAGTACGGCTTTGCGGATGCTTGGTTTCGTGTATTGGCATATCGTATCATTCTTCATTGGATTGACTATCAAGCATGTGGATCTTATCCTTTCTCCATCGCCGCCCCTAACCATCGGCTGGCTGAATCTTGGATTGGCCAAATTGAAGGGCTGCAAAGTGGTGTATAATGTTCAGGAGATTTATCCGGATATTCTGAAGCTGAAAGACGGTTTTGTGCAGAAATTCCTGCAGCGGATGGAGAGGAAGGTGTATAATGGCTCGGATGCAGTGACCACGATTGACAGGGTTTTCTACGACACAATTGCACCGAGGTTCAAGGACCCGAGCAAACTGCATGTCATTCCCAACTTTGTGGATACGGATCTTTACCACCAGATGGAATGGGAAGGAAAACTGGATTCTTTGTTATTCCCGAAGGGTGACAGCATCAAGTTGCTCTATGCCGGCAATATTGGAATTGCACAGTCATGGGAACCGTTAATTTCGCTAGCGGAGAAAACCCGGGATTTGAATGTTGAGTATGTGGTGATTGGGGAAGGTGCTAAACGAGGATTTGTCGAGGAAGAGATAAAGAATCGGGGCCTTGAAAAGGTGCATTTGCTTCCCTACCAGCCTCGGAAGCTGATGCCTGCAATCCTGTCATATTCTGACGCTTCGTTTATTTTCATGGCTCCTGAATCAGATACCGATGGCTTCCCGTCCAAGGTTTATACGATTATGGCTTGTGAGCGTCCTCTTCTGGTCCTCTCTGGGGAGCACACACCTATCGTTAACTTCTTGAAAGATAAGGGGTGTGCGAAACTGATTACTGAACAGGACTTTGACAAGAAGGTGGATGAAATGGTGGCATGGTTGAGCTCGGTGACCAAGGACGATTTGGCGCAGATGGGGAAACATGGACTTCATGCCATAGAAGAGCATTATACGAAGGAGAAGGTGACGGATATGTACGTTGATTTAATCGAGTCGTTGACGAAATGACGATACTGATTACGGGTATTCACGGCTTTGTGGGGAGCAACCTCGTGTCTGCTCTTTCCGGCGAGCATACAATTTACGGGCTTGATATCGTGTCTCCTATCAAGGATGGCGTCTCATATACTTTCTCGTGGGATGACCTAGAAAATGGAATCGTGCCTAATGTAGATGCAATCATCCATCTGGCTGGCAAGGCGCACGACACAAAGAATCAGGCGGCAGCAGAGGTCTATTTCAAGGTGAATACCGGGCTGACGCAGAAGATTTATGACTACTTCCTTCAGTCTTCAGCCCGTAAGTTTGTCTTTTTCAGTACGGCAAAAGCAGCCGCGGATAAGGTTGAAGGCATATTGACGGAGGATGTGATTCCTGCACCGGTTGGGCCTTATGGTGAGAGCAAAATCAAGGCGGAAGAGTATATCCTGTCGCATCCGGATCCGGAAAAGAAGGTGTATATCATGCGACCTTGTATGATTCATGGGCCTGGGAACAAAGGGAATCTTAATCTGCTGTACAACGTGGTCAAGAAGGGGATACCTTGGCCGTTGGGAGCCTTTGAGAATCGGCGCACGTTCACGAGTATAGACAATCTTTCCTTTGTGATTTCCGGACTCCTGACAAAGGATGTGCCTTCAGGGACTTACAACATGGGGGATGATGAGGCGCTTTCGACGAATGAGTTGATCGAGGTGATTTGCGAGTCGTTAGGGAAGAAGGCTCGTATCTGGAAATTGCCAAAAGGCTTGATGAATGGCATCGCCAAGGTAGGTGGTTGGTTACATCTTCCGCTGGACCCGGAGAGATTGAGGAAATTGACGGAGAACTATATCTCCTCCAATGCGAAGATCAAAGCCGCGCTGGGGATTGAGAAGATGCCGTTTAGGGCCATTGATGGGTTGAGGAAAACGCTTGATACATTTGCGGAGAAATAGCCATGATTACAGTTATCGAATACGCCACCATTGCAATCGTTCTGCTGCTTGCTGAGCTGGTCTATTTCATGATTGCGGACCATTTCAACATCATTGATAAGCCGAATGAGCGAAGCTCTCACACGAAAATCGTCTTGCGTGGAGGAGGTATTATCTTCTTGATTGGAGCGTGGGTTTGGAGTGCGTTCTTCGGGTTTCAATATCCATGGTTCTTGGCTGCAGTTACCCTGGCTGCAGGAGTCAGTTTCGTGGATGACATTCATTCTCTGCCAGATTCAGTGCGTCTTATTGTTCAGTTCATCGCTATGGGACTGATGTTCTATCAGTTAGACATGATTCATGCGAACTTGTGGTGGGTAGTGATCCTGGCGCTGATTGTATGTGTTGGGGCTACGAATATTTACAATTTCATGGATGGAATCAATGGGATTACAGCGGGGTATTCGTTGGCGGTGCTGGTCCCATTGCTGCTGGTGAATGAGATTCCCGGTAAAGCAGGAATTGACGTGGGGGGATTCGTGGAGACGAGTTTTATTATCGTATCGATTCTTTCCGTGTTGGTATTTAGCTACTTTAACTTCCGGCCCAAGAACAAGGCGAAATGCTTTGCGGGGGATGTGGGGAGCGTGGGAATCGCATTTATTCTATTGTTCTTGATTGGCTGTCTCGTGATGAAGACAGGCGATATTACTTGGTTGATCTTCCTGATTGTTTATGGTGTGGACGGATGTTGCACGATTGTGCATCGGATCATGTTGCATGAGCATTTGGGGGAGGCGCATAGGAAACATGCGTATCAGATTATGGCGAATGAGTTGAAGATGAGTCATGTTTCAGTGTCACTGGTATACATGGCAATCCAGTTGGTCATTTCGCTGGTGATGGTGTATTTGATTCCGAATACAGAGGTTGCGCATTGGGTTTATCTCATTGCGGTGACAGTGGCTTTGGCGGGGGCTTATGTTATGTTCATGAAGAAGTATTATCATCTGCACGATGAGTATTTGAAGGGTCTCCAGACTAAATGAAAATTGAACAGGAATTCTTGCTGAACTTGGTCCGCGCAAGTGTCGTTGGCGATACGAGGTTTTCCGTCCCGGAATCCTTGGATTGGCCCCTATTGATTGAGGAGGCTAGTCGGCAGAACGTCTCAGTCATAGCGAGCGATGGACTGCAGAAGTTATTCGATGCCGGGGTATACAAGGTTTCGGGAGATAAGGAGGAAAAGAGGACCAAGGCACGGTGGTTTGCCAAGACGATGAAGTATGAGCAGCGATATGCCGACCAACTTACTGCTGCGAAGAGAATGGGGAAGTGGTTCGCTGATGAAGGAATACAAACCGTTGTTTTGAAGGGCTTTACGATATCGGAGTGCTATCCAGTTCCTTCGCATCGATATAGTGCGGACCTGGATTGTTTCTTGATTAAGAATGGTGAGCATCTTGATGCCTATGAGGTAGGGAACCAAGTGATTGAGAAGCATGGTGTGAAGGTATCCCGAGACTTTTATAAGAATAGCTCATTCAATATCTTAGGCCTACATGTTGAGAACCATAAGTTCTGCACGCCTTTCCGTGGAAATGATACCCTTCGCCGGCTTGAGCGTTTGCTTCAGGAGATGATTCTTCAGGGACCGTTGACGGAATTTGAAGATACGGGACTGCTGATGCCGCCCGTGCTGGCATCAGCGTTGTTCCTGACGGAGCATGCGTATTCGCATTTCCTGCATGAGGGATTGAATCTGCGGCATATCCTGGATTGGGCGCTATTCCGTCGGCGGCATCAGTCCGATGTGGACTGGGCTGAGTTTGAACAATATGTCGATGAATTCGGTTTCAGGCGCTTTTACGATGCGTTCTCCCATGTCGGCGAGTATGTGTTGGGCGAGCGGGAATATTCCTCGCTTACGGATCCGGAGAAGCGAATGATGAATTCCGTATGGGCGGGACTGGATTTACATGAGGATATTGAGAGCTTAGCCGGGAAACTGAAACTGGCAGGAAATACCCTACGGGCAGGGTGGAAGTATCGTGAGTTTGCACCAATTTCCATGGTAAAGGCGCTGACGATTCAGGTGAAGGGGTTCTTGTTTGATAGGAACCCGGCACTTTAGTGATATGTTTTTCTCGACCTTACAGACATACATTCATGGAATGCTCTCCAAGATTCCCTGGATTCATTGGGCAGTCATCGGCATCATATCGGTGGCGGTAGTCTTTTTGATCTGGAAGAAGACATCGGGGTATGCGGCAGTTGTGTTAGGTATTTCGACATTCATCGGCTTGTTTCTGTTGGATGCGTCGGTTTTGATCCGATATTGCGGTTATTACCCACATGTCTCCGGGTATAATATTAAGGTGGATTTAAACCGCATCTTTCATGGAAATGGAATAAGCCGGGTGGAGGTCTTCTCAAATTTTGCCGCCTATGTCCCATTGGGCTTTTTTCTTTCCGAACACATGGCGGTGATTAAACGGTTTCGTCCCGGGTCACAGTTCGGGCTCGCAACCTTGGCGGCCTTCGGCCTCTCCCTCTGCATTGAGCTCCTTCAATGGGCACTCCAGGTGGGCTTTTTCGAGTTGACAGACTTGGTGATGAATACGTTCGGGGGATTTGTCGGAGCCGGAGTTAGTGCGGGGTGCAGGAAGGTCTCGAAGGTTATCACGGAAAAGTTGACAGGATAGAAAAATAATCGTACACGTAAAACCATTTTTCAAATACTATGAGATATCTTGAACTTTGTACTTTGACCGAATCCCAGATCGCTGATCTGCTGGGACTTATGAAGGAGTTGAATGCCGAACTGAATGTCACTGCGCAGCAGCAGCAACGTTCGGTGGCGGCACCGGGAACGCGGATCTTCGTTGCAGAGAACGATGAAAAGCACATCGTCGGCTGCGCTACGCTGTGTGTCTTTGAGTCGCCTACAGGGCGGAAGGCGAGTGTTGAGGACGTCGTGGTCCTGCCGGCTTATCGCGGTCAGGGGATTGGACGTACGCTCCTGCAGCGCATCATTGACTTCGCCGGAGGCAAACTTTCTCCCATCGACCTTCGCCTGACTTCGAACCCTTCTCGCGTGGAGGCCAATGCGATGTACCAGGCGCTCGGCTTCGTGCAGCGGGAGACGAATGTGTATATGATGAAGCTGTAGGTGGCAGAATAATCGTATCTTTGTAAGATAAATAATAACGAAATGAGTTTATTCAAAGACAAGACGCTGCTGATCACCGGAGGCACTGGCTCCTTCGGCAACGCAGTCCTGAACCGTTTCCTTCGCACGGACATCGGCGAAATCCGCATCTTTTCCCGCGACGAGAAGAAGCAGGATGACATGCGGCACGATTTCCAGACGCGGATGCCGGAGGTGGCGAACAAGATCAAGTTCTACATCGGCGATGTGCGGAACAAGAGCACGCTGAAGTATGCGATGAAGGGTGTGGACTATGTGTTCCATGCGGCGGCGCTGAAGCAGGTGCCTAGTTGCGAATTCTTCCCGATGGAGGCCGT
>JAEEGL013476168.1_pt1 | contig 21055 bp, 13 predicted proteins | sample 9134231 | NCBI WGS metagenome assembly JAEEGL01 (sample SAMN16246548, study PRJNA631951) | gut metagenome | biome: gut microbiome; feature: rumen; material: fiber-attached | host: Bos | place: Iran: Karaj | collected 2018-10 | reverse complement strand
TGATAATGATAAACAAAAAACGGCAAAAGAATATGCAATACTTGAATATTTAGGCAGGGTGGATAAGGCTAAAACAGTTGATATTGCTGCAGTTATTGGCCTTGGACCTGATCGAACAAGGGTTATTCTTGCGTCTATGGTCAAACGTAATATGATAGTAGCAGAGGGTGCAAATAGAAATAGAATTTATAGTTTGCCACAAACGATAAATTGATATATTACAAACGGTATTAATGGTTGCGCTTTGGTTGCAAAAAGTCATAAAAAGTAAAAAAAATCAATGGAATAATCGTAAAACCACAACAACATATAGGCGAAAAAGAAAATCAATCTCACTAGAAGTTGATGCTTTTCTAGAGATGGAATAATGTGAGAATTCCGTGAGTCCCGGCAGAGCCGGACTCACGTCTTCTCAAACGACTGAATCCGTCAGCACTCCGGTATTCGGAGACTGACGGATTCATGTTTATGACCGGTGATATCCGGGAGAATTCGGATTATTTGACACCCACAGCCCAGTCCTTCAAAAAATCAAATTTGGAATTGGTCTTAAGGCGTCGCAGCGCCTGTTCCTCAATCTGTCTGATTCTTTCCGCCTTGACGCCGTAAAGCTTTGCTATCTCCTCAAGCGTCTGCGGATCAAAGGAACCGAGTCCGAATCTGCGTTTCAGCACGTCACATTCCTGATGCGGAAGAATCTTGAGTGCCTCCATGATGCTTTCGTTCATGCCCATCGCTTCTGCATTGTCCTGAGGTGTGTCCTGATCTTCCACGTGGTAGACGTTTTCTATAAAAAGATCGTCACCGTTTTCGTGGTTTACCGACTCATTGAGTGAGACCGTCGGTATGGAATAGAACTTCAGCTTGGCCACTTCGGCTACCGGGATCTTTATTGCCTCTGAAATTTCACTGTTTTTTGGATCTCTGCCGTTTTTCTTGTAGAAATCAATGCTGAAGCGTTTAATCTTCTTTATTTTTTCTTCCTTGTTGGCAGGCAGTCTTATGGATTTGAAGTCATTGTTCAACGCTCTGTTCATGTATTGCCTGATCCAGCAGGTGGCATAGGTTGAGAGCTTGAACCCCATGGTGTAGTCAAACTTTTCAATGGCTCTGATAAGACCGAGAATTCCGTACTGAGTCAGATCATTGAAGGTATCGTCGTCCTTGTTGAACTTCCTGGCCTCGTACATGACAAGCCTGATGTTGGATCTTATCATGATGTTACGGGCCTCGATGCCTTTCGCAAATTCTTTTTTGATGTTGTTGTAGATGTTGATTATTTCTCCGATGTCATGGAAGGTGAATCTTTCAAGCTGCTTCAGCTTGTGAAGGGCAGTTTTTACAGCTGCTTCCTTGGCCGGATCCTTTTTCAGTCTGTTCAGAGTCTTGTCAGGCAGATCCTCGAGTGACTCAATCCAGTAAAGTGTTTCTTTCGGGGCCTGTCCGCCTTTTGCATGAGCATGAAGATTCATGGACTTGAAGTTCCTGATGCCCGTGTTCAGATCGTCGATGAGTATTTCCTTAAAGCATCCGCAGATTTCCCTGACACGAGAGAACTGCAGATTGACGTGTTCAATGATTTCATTGAAGAGGGCAGGAGTGAATATGAAGGTGCTGATGAGATTTCGAAGACTCTTTTGCAGTTCAGTCGTGGTTTTATGCTGCTTGCCAAGAGTCCTGATGGATCTGACAGTCTGACTGTAAAGCTCCCTCAGCTCTGCAAATTTCCGTGGAGCCGTTTCCATGAGCTCGTTTCCCGGAAGAATGATTTCCGGAGCGTCGGATTCGTTTTCCTGATCGGATGCTGCGCTTTTTCTGGTCCGCCTGCCGCCTGACGCGGCAGGTGTGGTATCCGTGAAGCCTATGACCAGTTTTTCAATAAACAGCTTTCCGTCATCCTTTTCACTTACCGACAGGACGGCATCATATTTGTCCAGGATGAATTTGACTATAAAAATGGCCTCAGCTATAAAACTGCAGATGTTCCTGTTGCTGTTTTTGATTGTTTCCGCAAGCCTGTGTTCTTCTTTCGGCTCGAGGAGTTTTTCCTCTCGGAGCTTCTGATACAGACTCTGCATGATCGGAGTGTCGTTATTATTCCTTGTAGCCATTTCATTTTTCTCTTTATAATCATCAGCTGCGGCCGGAGGCCGGCTGATTCATTTATTCTGACTGAATCATTTTTTCCGTGCGGAATTTTTTTGTAAGTCTCCACAAAGCCTGCGGGCAGATTATGCTGCCGTGTCTTCCCGTGTACGTGAAGGAAAAAATCCCGTCCTGCAATTTAATTTTTATGGCTTAACTTATAAAAAGTTAATATATATAAGATTAAATATCGTATTACAGTCTAATCATTATAGAATTATTCTCGTTCCCTGTATAAGAAGTAGTACGCAAATCCGTGAAAATGTTTTCAGTAAAGGTGTGCCTTTGCTGATTTGTGTCTGTTGCCTAAGCATGGCTTTGATGTTATATTCATTTACCGTTTCGTAAGGTGTTATATGCAGGTGCTGTGCACTCCGCAGTCAGATTTTAAAGGTGGTGAGTCAATGACTTCATGGCATGACGTTATCGGTCCCGAAAAGGAAAAGGACTATTTTAGGAATATATTGAGCTACGTGGAAGAGCGTCGTCTTTCAGGCGTAAACGTGTATCCGCCGCGTGCAGACGTGTTCAATGCCTTTAAATATACTGCTCTTGAGGATCTGAGGGTGGTAATAATAGGTCAGGATCCATATCACGGACCATATCAGGCTCACGGTCTCTGCTTTTCCGTCAGACCGGAGGTTGAGATACCGCCGTCTCTCAGAAACATCTATCAGGAGCTGAAGAACGAATACGGTGACAGCTTCACAATCCCCGAACACGGCTATTTGGAAAGCTGGGCAAGACAGGGGGTGTTCATGCTCAACAATACCCTTACCGTTGAAGAGGGACAGCCGCAGAGTCACGGTAAAATCGGCTGGGACAGATTTACTGACGTGGTTATAGAAAAGATTAATGAGTATACGGAACATACCGTATTCATGCTCTGGGGTTCACATGCGCAGAAAAAGTGTCGGTGCGTGGATCAGAGCAGACATCTGGTGCTTACCAGTGCTCATCCAAGTCCTTTAAGTGCGTACCGCGGATTTTTCGGATGCAACCACTTCCTGAAATGCAACGAGTATCTTGTGGCCCACGGTAAGAAGCCTATATGCTGGCAGGTGCCTACGGATCTCTGATAGTCTGAATAATTACATTTCTTCCGTGCTGTCCGATGGACAGCATTCTTTTTTCATGATAAGAGGTTGCGGATTAGGTTCTGTTTATCCGTGTTCAGAATGCACCCTAAACGCTGAGCCTTGATTACAGGCTGTGAGAATGCGCGGCGAACCGTTGATCAGGGTGGATCGAAACAAGCCTGGCTGAGTGTCAGTTGTCTTGCTAAACGCCGAGGAAAAACGTCTTGCCTGAGCGATGAATTGATAAAGATTGCATCATTAGAGTATGATAAAGAATGGTATATACATAACTATGATTTATGTATTTAAAAAATATCAATTAATCAATATCTTTGAATTTTGCGGACTATTAAAAAATATAAGAAAATCACCAAAAAATATCCGCGTTCCGGGGTGCGAAAAAACTTTAAAATAACAGTTGGGTTTTGGCTCAAAGTTGTTATAATTTAGGGTAATTGCACTGATAAATAACATTCTTTTCAGAGCACTTTGAGAAAGCTTAAAAATGTCAGTATCAAATTTATGTGTCTTATTGTACATCGTCAGGGTCTTGCCGTTGAAAAGAATTGTTAATATCCGTATGATTCGGAAAAAGGAACATTTATCCGCCGTCGTACGTAAGAAAATTCCGTTTTTACGGATAATGTTTTCCGTGAAATTTTCATTTGTTTGTCTGTTTTGCTGATACCGGGCGATTTAGAGATATATGATTAAACAGAAGAAATACTTTAAAGCCGCAGCCCTGACTCTTGCAGTCATGCTGCAGTCTGCTGTTCTGTGTTCCTGTGCGCGAGCCGACATTCCTCCTTCATTCGAAGAAAATACCTCCAGAATGGATGTATCCATGAGGCCGGCTGCCGTAATACCTGAAGCTGAAATCCATGATTATGACAGATACAGAAAGCAAAGGGACAGCTATGTTCTTTCCCTTGATGAATATGCCGCCGGCAGGTATGACGAGGTTGAAAGAATTCTAAAGAGTGATCTTGCCGGGTATCCTCTGGCCGTAAACATAGAGTATCTGATGCTCAGAAGACCGGATGCCCAGCTTTCCGACGTGCTGTCATTCATCCGTTCCGACAGACATGAGATTCTGTCCGCAAGGCTGAAGAGTCACTATATGTACAGGTTTGACAAGGAGGATGACTATGCCGGCATCCTCAGGGTGTCTCCTACAATTCCTCAGAGTGAGGATCTTAGATGTCTGTGGTTTAAGGCCAGATATAAGACCGGTGACAAGCCTGATGCCGTTTCCTTCATCAGAAAAAAGTTTGCCGATGCCGTTCCTCTCAACTCAACGTGTATGGGGCTTGCCTCAGTGCTGTCTGCCGGAGGTGATCTCAAACCATCCGACATATATGCCCGTGTTCGCGAGTCGTACTGGACAAGGAACAAGCAGGGTATCTACCGTGCAGCGGCCGCCATGCTGAAGAATTCCAAGGAATACTCCGTAACGCTTAAGTATCTTGCCAAATACTATGACAATCCGGCAGGATACGGAGCCATTCCGGTATCGGATACCGCATCCGCAGTATCCGTATTCAGAAGATACGGCAGGGTGGAACCGCGCGGTGCACTGAGCGAGCTTAAGTCATTTATTGAAAAGTATCATCCTTCAGAGAACGACGTCAGTAAAATTAAGAAGGCCATTCTCATATCCCTTCTTTTTGAGAGATATGACATTCCGTTTGATTTCGTTGACGCTGAACTGCCTAAGCTTGGTGACGAGGACATGTTCAAGCAGCGCATTCGTCTTGCAATCTGGAACGGTGACTTCATCAGCGTGGAAAAGTATCTGAACCGTCTTTCTGCTGAAAGCCGTCGAGAGGACAATTATCGTTACTGGCATGCCGTTGCTCTGGAAAAGCTTGGCAGAAAGGCAGAATCTGACATCGTCATGAGAGAGCTTGCACAGCAGAGAAGCTTTTACGGTTATCTCGCAGCCGACAGGGTGGGGGTTCCTTATTCGGTAAATGAGGTGTCTGTTCCCGCACTTAATGACAGGCAGAGAGCTGGGTTCATGGTCAAGTATCCCGCATATCAGCGTTTTGCCGAGTATGAGTTCTTAGGTGACAGCAAAGGTCTGAGGACTGAATGGAAGGAACTCATGAATCAGGCAAGCGTTGAGGACGCACGATACATTGCCAAGGCTGAAGCTGAACGCGGACACTATGAGCTGGCTCTGTGGGAACCTATCTACAAGCAGGATTGGGACGTGCTTTCACTGAGATTTCCGGTTACCTACAGGGATCTCTATCATGCTCAGTCCGATGCCCGTAATGTCTCCCTTTCGTTCATGTACGGCATAACCCGTCAGGAAAGCATGATGAATCCAAAGGCTAAATCTCCGGTTGGTGCGATGGGACTCATGCAGATTATGCCTGAAACCGCCAAGATAGTGAGCAGGAAGTACGGAGTGGGGTACAGCAAGCCGATTGATCTCTTGCGACCTGAGGTCAATGTGGTGCTCGGAACCGCATATCTCAGGGATCTCATGAATGATTTCGGCGGAAACCGCATATTTACCTCCGCAGGCTACAATGCAGGTCCGAGAAGAGCTCTGAGATGGCAGAGTACCGACGGTGTGTGCAGGGATCTTGCGACATACGTGGAGAACATTCCGTTTAATGAAACCAGAAACTATGTTCAGAAGGTGGTTTTCTATGACTACATGTATCAGCATCTTCTGGGTGTGAAGGAACCTGTTTTCATTTACGAGAATGAGAAGGAAAACTGCTATTAGAGGAGTTTACGGTAACAGGGACGGTACCCGTCCCGCAGCTGCGACTGGGGACCTGTATCCGCAGTCGCTTTCTTACGCTGCGGGAAAAACCGAAGAAGGAATCCGACGTATGGTAGGCACCGGAAAAAGCGTGAGATTTTACCCGTTGGAACGTTTAAGAATAAGCCAGAAATACGCTGCGTTTAATGAAAAATCAGCGGCATTTTAGCCGTGTGACACAGAGATTATTGCGAATTATTTTTATTTTTGAATTATTTTCAAGGGTGTAGTTAATAGGATAACATGGCGTTTTGTGTATACTTTGTTTCAGCTATTTATTAAAAAGTAAACAAAATGTAAAGATTTTTGTTATTTATAGAATGATACTCGCAATAATTGTCACAATTCGTTAACTTTTTACTATAATCGTAGTAGTATAATGGCGTTTGTAATTACTAATTAAATAATAAGCATATTACTTTTTAGGTGGTATATGGCTACAATAAAAGATGTTTCCCGTTTAGCTAACGTGTCCATATCAACAGTATCAAGAGTTATAAACAAGTCTTCCAAGGTTTCTCCCGACAAGGTTGAAGCCGTAATGAAGGCCATGGAAGATCTTAATTTCCAGCCGAACAGTTTTGCTCAGGCATTGGTGAACAAGAAATCAAACTGCATCGGCGTTCTGGTTGGCGACCTCTGTGGCGGTCCGTTCTTTGCCCAGATGATGCGCGGTATTGAAAATGTCATTCTGCCTGCTAACAAGTTTGTAATCGTAATGTCAGGCAAACACGAACATGATCGTGAAAAGAACAGTATTGAAGCACTCCTTTTAAGACGTTGTGATGCTCTCGTAGTGCATTCCAAGGCCTTAAGCGATCAGGAACTTATTGAAATTGCCCGTTCCGATGTGCCTATCGTATTCGTTAACCGTCTTGTTCCGACTCTCGAGGACAGATGCGTCTGGGTTGACATCAGCTGTGGCATGGAAACAGCCGTTAATCATCTGATAAAGCAGGGGCATAAGCGTATAGCCTACATAGCCTCAGACGAAGTTAACAATCAAGATGCCAAGGATCGTATGGACGGTTACCGCAGAGCACTCAGCAACGCAGGTATCGAATATGATGAGGATCTGGTAAGTCTGGCATTCCCTGATGAAAACGGCGGTCACAACGCAATTGAGTCTCTTCTTATGAGGGACGTAGGTTTCACCGCATTCGTGGCTTATAACGATGCCATGGCCGTAGGTGCAGTGAGTGCTCTTGCAGAGAACAATATCAGTGTTCCTGAGGAAGTGAGCGCCATCGGTTTCGATAACAATCTGATTACCAACTTCATTAAGCCTAAGCTCACCACTGTCCGTTATCCTATAGAGGAAGTGGGTGAAACAGCGGCAAAGCTTGCCCTTAACGTTCTGTACACCAGAGAACGCGAAGAATATGAGGAACGTAAGGAAAAGGAAAGCAATAAGGGATATGAGAAGAAATTTGATCTTCACGAAATCATTGAGTTTACCCGTGAGGATCTGAAGTTTATTCCTGACCTTATTGAACGTGATTCCGTGGCTCCTTATAATGAAGCAGCGGTAATGGAAGGCAGAGTCAGAAAACAGAAGAAATAATCTGTCTGTCGTCTAATATACCAGAAGAGCCCCGAGCGTAAGCCGGGGCTCTTCTTTCATGTGGATTTCAATGCTTTTTTCTGCCGTTGTGAGGTTACTGTAATCATAAGACAGTATTCTGTCGCAGTTCATATGTCCTGGTAGTCAACAGCCGCATGCAGTTTAAAAACGGAAGTTTCTGAAAAAGAGAAAAGCAAAGTCAGTTGAAAAGGGCAATACCTCATATCCTTTGTGATAATTAAGGGGACGGTACCTTATAAGTATCGTCCCCGTTTTTGTTTGCAGGTAATGCCCGTACTCAGAGGGAGCTAACGGTGTCAGTCTGATTCCTTTTCGTTTAAGGTCAGATTGTAATGATAGATGTCGTGTACCAGCTGATCATAGTTTTCAATTTCATTACACTGCTCTCCTGAATTGCTGAACTTGGCGGGATCTACCAGCAGTCCGCTGATACGCGGAGTATCCAGCAGAGCGTTTTTGTAATTTACCTCGTTGTTTCTCAGGAAACAGGCGACATACTGATCGGCGTACCTGTTTCTGATCATATAGCTGGAACTTTTCTTGTAGATGCCGACCTCGTCATTGTAGCTGTACGGATAGTTGCAGATGTCGATGTCGCTGAGCATGTCACATCCCAGGGTCAGCATGGTGCCTCCTGAAAGAGCATGCTTAGCCACGGTGCTCATGATATCCTTGTGTGAGCCGAAACGGTAGCTGTCATAGCTGACTCCGGTTGCTTCACGGTATTTCTGCGGCATGTACATGTAGAACGGAACACCGTGTCCCAGAATGACTTCATCAAAGCGGTGGTTGTATCCAATACCTCTGAGGTTATGATCACCTGTTGCCACAATAAAGGTTTTTTCGGCAGTATCGGGATTGGCTTTCACTTCCGAAATAAAGTTTCCGAGGGAATTGTTTGCATATCTGAAGGTTGCAAAGATGGTTTCGGTATTTGTATAAGGGAATCTCTGCAGAATTTCCTTAGGCAGAGGAATCGTCTGCGGCTTAACGTTCACCGGAACCCTGTAAGGAGGGTGGTTGGTGATTGTCAGCATGAAAATCAGCTGCGGCTGCTTGTGGGGTGCGGTAAGAATTTTGTAAGCCGTTCTGAAAAGATATTCATCGTCAATGCCCCAGGTTCCGCTGGTGGCATTAGGGAATAATTCCCTTATGGTGCTTTCATCAATGACCTCGTCAACTCCCTGAGCCTTAAGAAAGTTGCCGATATTGCGCCATGAACTGCGACCGCTGGTAATGAATGTCACCCTGTATCCGTGTTCCTTGAACGGTCTTATCGTGTTGAGGAAAAACTTTTTGTCCATTGCGGATGAGGTTGAAAGGTTCATGTCCGGTGCTCCGGTGAAGAGTCTCATCAGCGTGTCTGAAGTTCCGTTGCCTTCGGACAGGAAGTTGAGGAACATGAAGTCGGTCTGGGCATGCTTTTTAAGACTTCCGTATACGTCTATGCTGTATTTCGAATCACCGAGGAGCAGCATATGGGTACTCATGCTTTCCATGATCGCAAAGGCTATGTCCGGCGGATTATTCTTCAGAAATTCATTTTCGGGGATTCTTACCGCCAGAGGTGCGGTAATGTTTTCCGGCGTTGTTTCAAAACCGTTGTTTCTGAAGCTCTTAATCAGTTCGTTTACTGATATCTTTGGCTTCTTTCCTTCCTTTCTGTACCACTTGTAGGCCCAGTAGAAATAAGCCGGTCCGTTGCCGGTAGCAATGTTTATGATGGTGTTGCGAGATACGTTAAGATTGTCCTGACGGAGCGGAAAGGTGTCAACGGAACCGCGCAGCATAAAAGCAGTAACGGCCGTAAGAACAAGTATGAACATAACTCCCGATACTCTGCCCAATTTCTTTCTGACATATCCGAAGATTCCCTCGGATGCGGCAGTTACGGATCTGTAAACATAATAGTAGACAGCCACAAAAAGAATAATGAGAATCAGCGCCGGCAAAACTGGGTAGTCGGTGACTATGGTGGTAAGAACCGCCAGCGGATCCTCCCTAAAGAGGGCGAATATGAATGAGCTGATGGCCTGCTTGTAGGTTTCATAATAGTAATGCTGCACCACGGTGAGCGACAGGAGAATCATGATGCCGAGGTAGCTTAGAAAGCAGGCGACCTTTCTGTAGTGTTTTACGAGGCCCGGAACGAACATCATGAAACCTGCGGCAAGCAGGGGCAGAAATACCGTGGCGGAGAACTTGGCGTCAAAAAGGGCAGATGTCTTTATGAATGCGGACATTTCGGCATCGCTTATCTGTTCAGTTGCGGTAGGGCCGAAGTTCATCAGGAAAATATATCTTCCGATGGCAAGAATGATCATGCCGAGAAACGTTGAGGCAAAAAATACCGCAAATGCGGTTATGATTCTTGCCGTCGCCGTAGGGGATTTTTCTCCCTGAGGAGTCACAGTGCTGTTGTCATTAGTCATTTTGTTTATAAATGTTCCGGTTGTAATAATAAATTGCGGTATTTAGTATTTATCTGATCGGCCTTATACATAGCGTGGTTTCCGGGTACCTGCCGATAGTGGAATCCGGGCCGGTCTGATAATCAGCCGTCTCAATTGTTAAGGCATGCTTATCAGTCTTTCTGCCAAAACAGGGCCTTCATATTATGACATTCTTATTCCGTATTTCACAGGCTTTATGCCGATAGCGGGGAATAATTGTCATGACTGCGGTATCTGAGGATATTTTTTATTCTTCAGGCGCGGCAGGTGTTAAAGTCCCTTTGTGCTTATCACGATGTCCTCCAGAATCCTGTTTCCTATCTGATACTCACCGAGTTCGCCCAGTATCTCGTGATACTGGCTGTGGCCGATGAAGCGGCATTCAAAATACTTCCTGTTTTCCGGAGGCATGTCCTCATAGAACGCACCTACGGCAAACAGCCAGTGTGAATGGGTATGACCGAGTCCCTGTTCTCTTAAAAATTCGGTGGCGCTTACCGGTTCAGCGGATTTGATGCACTGACGGAATAGGGTGGTGAGATCTTCCGTGATGTCATCCAGCACAATGGCTTCCGATTTTATTTCAGGAGCCTGTTCAAGACCGTCAGAGCTTGCAAGCATCTTCGGATTTTCAAGGTTTTCGGCTTCGTTTCTGCTCAGGTTCTTAACTATCTCGGCCAGCGTGTCATTATATTTTTCGCTGTCCGGAAGCATGTCGGCATGGCTTCTGGTTTCCATCGGCAGGGCTGAGGATCTGCAGAACAGTTCATGTGGCATTTCACAGTCCGCATAGTTACGCGGCCTGTAATCAGGATTGTTTGCATAATGCTCGTGAAAGGCCTTGAGGATATTGGTCTTGTGAACCTCGCTTCTGAAGGTGGCAAGCATTTCACGGAGCTGAATCAGGATTACGTTGAGATCGCTCTGGCATTTTGCCAGTTCGTTAAGTAGTCCGGAACAGAGGATTCCGTACAGCGGACTGTCCGGTGTGTCCTGTCTTACCAGATCCATCATGTGGGTAAAGGTGAAGGCCGTGAAATTGTCCACGAGTTTTGTGGCGGTGCTGATGGCGGCCTCATTTTCGCTGATTTTGTCCCTTATGCTGCGGACAAAGCCGAACTGGGTCTGGATTCTGTTGGCAAGGCCGTATACGGCATCCTGAGCCGTGAAGGTGATGTCAAAGGTCATCTGCTCAATATCGGATAGTGTTTCCTCTGCCAGTGCGAATTCACCTGACTGTCTGTGCTCAAGATATTCCGCAACGATGCGGTCCAGTGTTCTGAGCCTTGATATGAGGTCAATCTCTATGTGGCGTGAGCTGTTATGGGACAGCAGATAATTGAGCATGGAGGTAAGGTTAGGATTGAGTCTGTAGCGGCCGCCTGCCCGCATGAGCACTCTCTGTCCCCTGAGTCTGGCGAAGGTGTTTTCCTGATCCTCGGGAATCTCCTCAAGATTTCCGGCGTATGCCGCGGTAATAAGCTCAGCCCCCTGATTCAGGGTTCTGAGGAAATTCCTGATGAGGTCTGTTCCTCCGGCCTTCTGATTAACGTTAGCCATTGAACACGTCTCCCTGTACGGCCATACTCTGTTCTTCGGCATTCTTTTCCAGAATCTGCTCTCGGCTGTTTATGAATTCCAGTACCTCGTAGATGTACTCAAGCTTGCCGGTGAACTGGAACCGTCTGCTGCCCTCTATGGTTTCGGCAATGATCCCGAATTTCTTCATGCTGTCAAAAACTGTTCTGACCTGCACGGGAACCGGAGAATTGGTGTGCTTTGAATTTAAAAGTCGCAGCAGGGCCGTGTTTCTTTCATTAAGAAAGGTATTGTTCTCAAGAATGGTGACGATTTCCGCTTCGGAAACGATGTCGCCCACGTTCAGCGGATGATCACGCAGATCGCAGTCCATAAGCTCAAGCACGAAGGTTATGACCGGACGCAGCTGGTTGCGGACGGCATCAAACTCACGGGTTACGGCGTCACGGTCGGAGTTCGCCTCAAGACTTATCCATGAGGCATAAAATGCGTTGCCGCCACGCGTACGGCTTATCTTGCGGTTGAGCGGACGGAGCAGGGCTCCAATCGTTTCATGCGTTTCCGGATTATTCAGATCGTTAAAGGCCTCCGGAGCCGTGACCGAACAGATGAATCTGCCGGAAAGAAGCATTTCGGTTGTTTCTCTGATACTCATGTTTGTTCTCCTCGGTGACCTTATGATTCCAGCAGTCTGCGTGTAATGGCCTCGCCGATAGGGTTCACGGCTTCCGCATTCACGTACACGCCGTCACGTGCTATGCGGTAGATGCTTCTGAATTCGGAGGCGATGGAGGTGCTGAGATCCGGTGCCGCCGAAACCATGGCTATTCTGTTTCTGTTCATTACCTGCAGCAGAATGTGAATGTTTCTGTTGGACAGCTTGCTCATTTCGTCAACCGGCCAGTGAATGACCACGTCCTGACCTTCTCTGGACAGATGGATAAGACTTATGTAGAGCGCACAGATAAGCAGGAAGGTAAGACCGTTTGAGCTCAGATCCTTGAGGTTCTTTGCTGTCTTTGCTGTCTTTTCCTTGCCGTTTTCAGTAACCTTGAACACGATGTTGAAGAGTTCGCTTACCTCGTTCTTGAGCTGTCCGTTCACGAACTTGCCGGCAAGACTGTCAAGATTGTTCACGAAGGTCTCGTCAGGCAGATCGTAGTCGCCGGTGAGTCTGAAGCGGTTTTCGTAACTGTCTGCAATGCTTTCGATGAGATCCCAGCTGGCAATCTGTTTGATACAGGTTTCGAGCTCAATGTTAAATGACTCGAAGGCTTCAAACTGCAGGTTGCGGGTGACTATTTCCGAAATTCTGCCGCTGAAGCCCTGAATGCGGTTGTCGAACTCCTTAAGGTAGTGATAGTACTGGCTTATCATGTGTGAGAAGTTCTTTTCCTGAAGAAGCAGCATTTTCTTCTGCTCCGGCAGAATGCCGGTATAAAGGGTTTTTGCGGCAATGGTCTTCAGAATGAGCTCCTGCTGGTTCGGTGTTTCATTACCGGAGAAAACGTGACTTTCCCTGCTACGTTCACGGGCCTCGTTCCACATGCCGTAGATTGATGTTGCCCGGTGGGAAGACATTCTGGAATCCAAAAGACCTAACTCGTCATTCAGTCCGCGGACGGCCCGGCGGTATTCCGTGATGCCCGATGCAGTGTCATAGAGCACGCTGCTGACGCTTACGGCAGGCTTTACCGAAGTACCCGGAGCGGTAATGTTTTCTGCTTCAAGATCGTTCAGACAGTTTCTTATGTTTTTCTGAACAGTTTCACGGCTGCGGATTTCATCATTAAGCGCAGCAATGTTCTTTTCAAAGTCCTTTGCCGTGCGTTCGTGTTCCTTTATGCTTGATGAGAGCTGTTCGGTTGCGTCCTGCAGCTTTCTTTCAAGCTCGGTGAGCAGACTTCGCTCGTCATTGATGCGGGCGCCGTTGCCGCTCAGCCACAGTTCATATTCGCTTACAAGTCCGCTCTTTGCGTTAAGCTCGCGAAGTTCCTTTTCGTAGGCCTCGCATTCTTCGTGAATCCTGTCTATGATCTTCGGATCAATGTTCTGACTGCTGAGCTTGGATTTCTTGAGCTCGTTAAGTGTCTTGATCTGCTCGGCAAACTCGTCGTCTATTGACTTGAGAATGTTCATCTGCGCTTCCTTGAGTTCGCCGTAACGGCTTTCGATGTCACTCTTGTTGGCAAGATGATCGGTATCGCTGTTCTCAAGAAGCTCAACATATTTCTCGTGATGCTTCTTAAGCTCGTCCTCCAGTTTCTTAAGCTCTCTGGCTGTTTCGGATATTCTGCCGGAAAGCTCGGTATCCCTGCTTATGCGGGTCTGGCTGATGCATTCTTTTACGGATTTCTTTTTCTCGTTGAGCTCACTGATGGCGGCATCGCTTATCAGACGGCTGCGGGCCATGTTGATTTCATTCCGGCATTCAGAAATTTCGGAGGCCAGTAAGGTCTGTTCCCTGTCGAGCTCAGCGATTCCTGCGGTGAGCTTTTCGCAGTGTTCTCCCGCAGTGCGGCATTCCGCTTCCAGCTCTGAGGTGTCCTTCTGGGTTTCGTCCACGTTTCTGATGTCAAGGCGGAGACTGTCGATGAGAATGTAGCTGCTTCTCCGTTCTTTTTCGTTTTCATTCTCCACGGAATCTCCGTTTTCAGGAACGGAGGAAATCACGGTGTCGGACATGATTTTTGGTGACAGATCCGTTCTTTCCAGCAGATCCTCCCGGATAACCTTGCCTACGGTCTGTCTCCAGGCAGGCATGTACTCGTTCAGGAATCCGGTGAGCATTCCTTCGTCGGCGCTGAGCTTGCGGGAAAGTTCCTTAAACTTTGCAGTAGCCGCCGTGAGCTGATTCTGCATCTGTACGTACTGAAGGGATATCTGGGCTGATCTGGCTTCGGCCTGATGCTGCTTTGCGGTAAGTTCCATGATGGTTTTCTGAAGTCTGCCGTTGCCAGCACGTGCCTCCTCGAGCTTTATGTCGGTTTCCTCAAGCTGCTGCTGCAGTTCGGGCGGTACGATGAACATGCTCTTTTCGTTTTCAAGTGTCTGTCTGGCATTCTTTCTGGCTGAGATTTCAAGGTCCAGCTCGTGCTTGCGTCTGATTTCCTGTTCCTTTATCTGGGTGCGCTGTGCCTGATATGAACGTTCCTCTTCAGCCAGCAGACGGTTTTCCTCAAGCTCATACTTATGAAGAACTGCTTCAACCGGTGCACGATCCTCCCTGTTTTTGCTGAGTAGCGATGCCTTGGTGGAGGCATACTCGTTCTCAATGAAGCTATAGCCCTCGCTCAGGGTTGCAAGCTGCTTCTTCTTGTTTTCGATAAAGCCTTCAATGATGGAACGGTTATGATATTTCTCGCGCCATTTGTCAGCTTCCGCATCGGCAAACTTTTCTCTCTCCTCTTCCTTGTTGTCGAGAAGCTTCTTCTGTCGTGACATCTTTTCTTCTGCCGCATCCCTTGCAGATCTGAGTTCTGAGAGGGCGGCCTCTGTCGCCTGTTTGAAGTTGCCGTAGCTTTCGCTTTCCGAATCCCTCTGCTTTATGAGTCCTTCAAGGCTGTCGTCGTTTTCGTTCTGATACCACAGAAGGTCTGCGTATCCAGAGATGAGGGCGTCACGACCTCCGGAGATAACATGGGAAAGCTCAAGAATGTGCTGCAGGTTAGGTGTGAGCTCGCTGATTTCCCTAAAGGCCCTGGTGTCGCTGCACCATTTTGTGAGTTCCTGCTCCCTTATCTGCAGATCCGGCGTGCGGTGTTCCTGTTTGAGAATGTCCGTGAGTAGCAGCTTGATGTTTTCAAAGCTGATGTTGCCGGTGATGATGCTGTGCACTATGTTGGCCACGTAGCGCAGCTGGCAGCGTCCGCCGCACAGGGCATATCTCTTTCTCAGTGCGGCGTTATCGCCCATTGGAATGTTCTGGATTACGGAGCGATAGTAGTCAACGGAATAGATGATTTTTTCAGGCTTTATGCCATTCTTTTTTAAGGTGTCCCTGTATTCCATCCAGGTTTTTGGTCTGAATCTGCCGTTGATGCCGTCCTGAATGATGTACTGCATGGTGTCGAACGGTGCGGGAACAAAGCCGTAGCTTACGGAGGTATTGCCCAGGTTGTTGGAGGCATTGCTTACAACCACGTGAGCCATGGTGCCGTCATGGGTTACGTATTCAAACACCAGACTGCTGTCGGATTTCGGCAGATAGAATCCGGCAAAGCTTTTGCGCACTGAGCTTATGCTGGTTATTCTGCCCGGTTCGAGCCCGTAGAAGAATGGAATGAGGTTGAGCAGACTGGTCTTGCCGGAACCGTTGGCTCCGTTTATCTGGGTGTGTCTGGAAAAGTCGAATTCGTAGATGCCGTTTCCTGAGGCAATATAAGAATTCACCAGAATGAGCCGGCTGAGTCCGGCACTCTGTTTCTGTAACGGTGATTTGTCTGTCATTATGACCCTGTTCCTATGGTTTATTTCGGTGCACCGTCAATCATGGTGCTTAAATTCACTTTTTTTGTGCATTCCGGTCAGAATGTTTTTTCTAATCGTTCCGGTGCAGGGCATCTGAACCGGATAAAACATGCCCTGGGTGGTAAATTCATGTTTTTTTATGCTTTATTCGTAAAAAGTAAAACATGATGGAACGGTTATTGCATTGTTATTCTCAGTTTTCTCTGAAAACGTCCGTCTGCTGTGCTTCACAGGCTGCTTTTTCATGACCGGGTTACTGTTCAATGGCTATGCATTATACCATTATTTGAATATATTTCCCCGTAAAACGTTGCCGTATCGGGATATGAAAACAGTGAACTGCCGGACGTCGGGGAGGTTTTGACATTCCGTGAGGTTTGAAGTTTTTGAACGGAATGCGGAGCTGTCAGCAGCGGTGGGGAATATAAGTAAAAACTTCGTGTTTTATGACTAAATTCTATGGAATTTATGTAAAAAAAAGTTTATCTTATGCATAAACTTAACTGAAGAGTTGTTTTGGAAATGACTCTGCTGACCGGCTGATGATGAGCGATGTAGTGTGAAGCAGGACTTTACAGACTGACTCAGGGAGGATTCAGGCGTGCAGTTTTTTGTGTTTATCGTTTCACCATTACAAGAGGAGTCTGGTACTCGACACGATTGTTGTTGTACGTGTATGAACGCCACTATCAATTATGAGCAACTTAATTAAGCCACAGGACTACAAAGCAGTTTTAAACCTCAAACAGACAGAGCAGGGAATTAAGCAGATTAAGGATTTCTTCCAGCAGAATCTTTCAACTGAATTACGTCTGCGTCGCGTTACGGCACCGTTATTTGTTATGAAGGGACTGGGTATCAATGACGATTTAAATGGTGTTGAACGTGCTGTAACCTTCCCAATCAAGGATCTGGGGGATGCCAAGGCTGAAATTGTTCACTCACTTGCAAAGTGGAAGCGACTGACTCTTGCCGAATACAGCATTGAACCTGGCTACGGCATTTACACCGACATGAACGCCATCCGTGCTGACGAAGAACTCGACAACCTTCATTCACTCTACGTTGACCAGTGGGACTGGGAAGCAGTTATCACCAAGGAACAGAGAACCGTTGAATTTCTGAAGTCCGTCGTAAGACGCATCTACTCAGCAATCCGTCGTACCGAATATCTTACCTGTGAGTTCTATCCTGAACTCAAGCCGTTCCTTCCTGAAGAAATTACCTTCATTCACAGTGAGGATCTCCTGAAGATGTATCCTGACATGACTCCGAAGGAAAGAGAAGACGCAATTTGTAAGAAGTACGGCGCCGTATTCCTCATGGGTATCGGCGGCAAGCTCGCAAACGGCGAAAAGCATGACGGCCGTGCTCCTGACTACGATGACTGGAGTTCAGAAGGCGATAACGGTCTGGCAGGCCTCAACGGCGATATCCTTATTTGGTATCCTATTCTCAACCGCTCATTCGAGCTTTCTTCAATGGGTATCCGTGTTGACAGGGATGCTCTTCTCCGTCAGCTGAAGCTTGAAGGCTGTGAGGAAAGAAAGGAACTCTATTTCCACAAGAAGCTCCTGAACGGCGAATTACCGTTAAGCATCGGCGGCGGTATTGGTCAGAGCCGTTTATGTATGGTTCTTCTCCATAAGGGCCATATCGGTGAAATTCAGGCAAGTATCTGGCCTGAAGACATGAGAGCTGAATGCCAGAAGCTCGGCATGCACCTCATTTAACCGATATGACGCATGACGGTGCGGTGCGCCGTCGGAAAAAGGGCATGATTCGCATGTGCGGGTCATGTCCTTTTGTTTTTTTGTCGGAATACCTGCGAAAAGAAACGTAAAAATGTAAAATGACTGTATGGACTGCCGGGTGCGCAAAGGATGTCCCGGCACAGGAATTAAGGAGACAGATTATGGATAACAGCCGTGAACACCTTAGCAGGGTGCTGATTTCAGCTGAGGATATCAGAAAAAAGATTCAGGAGACCGGAGCAATGATTTCGGAGAAGTATGCCGGAAAGCCTCTGCTTATTGTCTGTGTTCTTACCGGTTCATTCATTTTTACCGCAGATCTGTGCAGGACTCTCAGCATTCCGTGCGAAATTGATTTCATGTCCGTAAAAAGCTACAGCGGAGACAGATCCACGGGGCAGGTCGGGATAGTCCTGGATCTTAAAAAGGATATCAGCAGCTACCACGTGATAATCGTTGAGGATATTGTGGATACGGGACTTACAATGAAATGCGTATCTTCAATGCTGAGGGAGAGGAATCCGCTGTCACTGAGCGTGGTCACGCTTCTTGACAAGCCTGACCGCAGAAAGACGGATTTTACGCCGGATATCTCCCTTTTCAGAATTCCGGATGTCTTTGTCGTGGGGTACGGCATGGATTACGACGAGCACTTTCGTGAGCTGCCTTATGTTGCGGAGTACAGACCGTAATCTGTAAGCGTTCATTCCCGGTGAAACGGCACTTGCCTCCGGCAGATTTGCGATGGAAGCAGGAATCTGCCGTGTTCCCTTGTATTTATGTTTTTATGACGCAGTTCAAGCTTTTATTGCAATTAATCATAAAAGTGAGAAAATATCTCCATCTGTCTCCGGTAAACGTCCGTAACGGTTCCGTTTTGCCGGATACGCATTAATTCTTTCTGATTATTTAAATACGGTGCAGAAGATGATTCCTAAGATAAACCCTGACAGCAGTGTCGATCCGGTATACCTTAACTATTTCAGCAGATTAAAGAGCGAGAATTTCCAAGGCGACATCGAATATTCATATTCGAGCAGACTTGCGGTGGCCACGGACAATTCCGTGTATCAGAGACTGCCGAAGGGCGTAATTTTCCCAAAGAACAGGGATGACGTGGCTCTGGCCGTGAAAATTGCCGGGGAACCGGAATTTGCGGGAATAAGATTTGCTCCGCGCGGTGGCGGTACGGGCACAAACGGTCAGTCTCTTACCGACTGGCTGGTAATGGATATGTCACGCCATATGAGAGGTATCAGGGATCTCAATGTTGAAGGTCGCACCGTGTTTGTCGAATCAGGCGTAATCAAGGATTATCTCAATCAGCAGATTAAGCCTCACGGACTGTTCTTCTCTCCTGAACTCTCAACATCTAACCGAGCCACTTTCGGCGGTATGATAAGCAACGACTCATCAGGACAGGGTTCCCTGAAGTACGGTAAAACATCACAGCATGTGCTTACCGTTGAAGCTGTTCTTCTTGACGGCTCCGCCGTTACCTTCGGTCCGGTAAGCGGAGATGCGCTCAAAGCCAAAATGGATCAGGAAAACATGGAAGGCCGTATCTATCGTACGGTATACGGTATCGCCAAAAACAAGAGGGAAGAGATACTTAAAACCTTCCCTGATCTGAACCGCTTCCTTACCGGATACGATCTTAAGCACGTGTACGATCCTGAAACAGACACCATTGATATCTCCCGTATCATCTGCGGTGCCGAAGGTACCCTGTGCTTTATTACCGGTGCGACGGTAGACCTGACTCCGATACCAAGCTACAGATCCCTTGTGGTAATCAAATACGACAGCTTTGATTCGGCTTTAAGACACGCTCCGGTGCTGGTTGAGGCTAATGCGCTCTCTGTTGAAACCGTCGACTCAAAGGTGTTCAATCTTGCCAAGCAGGATATCGTTTGGCACAGTGTAAAGGATCTCATCTGTGAGGTTCCGGGAAGAACCATGGACGGTATCAACATTGTTGAATTTGCCGGCTGGGACAACGAGCTTGAAGGTGGAAGAATGAAGGCTCTTACCGATTCCCTGGATAAGGATCTCGGGGCTTCAGGAAACACCAGGGGAATTATCGGTTATCAGACCTGCACCGAACTGAAGGATATTCTCGCCGTATACGCCATGCGCAAGAAGGCTGTAGGTCTTCTCGGAAATGCCGAAGGCGATGCCAAGCCGATAGCATTTACCGAGGATACCGTGGTTCCTCCGAAGCACCTTGCCGACTACATTCAGGAATTCAGGGCTCTCCTTGACAGCCATAATCTCACCTACGGCATGTTCGGTCACGTGGACTCAGGTGTGCTTCACGTAAGACCGGCCCTTGATCTGTGCGACCCTGAGCAGGAAAAGACCCTGCGCACGATTTCCGATTCCGTTGTGGCTCTTACAGCAAAATACGGCGGTATCATGTGGGGTGAACACGGCCGCGGTTTCCGTTCCGAATATGGTCCGGAATTTTTCGGCGGTCTCTTTGAGGAATTAAGAAAGGTCAAGGCTGCCTTTGACCCTAACAACAGAATAAATCCGGGCAAGATCTGCGTACCGTACGGTATTGATAACGAAAAGCTGGTAAGCGTTGACGATACCAAGCGCGGCTTCTATGACCGTCAGATTCCGGTTGACGTGAGACACAGCTTCAGGGCTGCCGTAAGCTGTAACGGCAACGGACTCTGTTTTAACTTTGATAAGACTGCGCCTATGTGTCCTACCTACAAGCTTCTCGGCGACAGAAGACAGTCTCCGAAGGGCAGAGCCGGTCTTACAAGGGAATGGCTCAGACTTCTGCAGCTTGCAGGTACTGACATTCTTAAGGAGGAACAGGCTCTTAACGAATCAGGCTTCAGTCTGGGAGTTCTGTTTGCCAAACTCAGAAATACCATGTCAGCCGCTGACAGAAACGACTTCAGTCATGAGGTGAGAAACGTGATGGACTGCTGTCTGGCATGTAAGGCGTGTGCTTCTGCATGTCCGGTAAAGGTTGACGTTCCGGATTTCAGATCAAGATTCCTGAATCTTTATTTCAGCAGATATCTCAGACCTGCCGGCGACCTGCTGGTCAGAAACATCGAGCAGACCGCACCATACATGGCAAAGATGCCGAGACTCATGAATGCGGTGAACGGTTTCGCTCCGGTTAAGTTTATCACCAAGAAGCTCTGGGGATTTGTTGATGTTCCGGTAATGAGTTATCCGACCTTCAGCACTCTGGTTAAGTCAACAGATGCCGAGTATCTGGA
>JAEEGL012028168.1_pt1 | contig 21055 bp, 18 predicted proteins | sample 9134231 | NCBI WGS metagenome assembly JAEEGL01 (sample SAMN16246548, study PRJNA631951) | gut metagenome | biome: gut microbiome; feature: rumen; material: fiber-attached | host: Bos | place: Iran: Karaj | collected 2018-10 | reverse complement strand
GGAATAAGAACCGCTACCTGATCCATAATCCATCCTCCACGATATCAGAATCCCTGGTAAATAAAAGCGGAAGCCGTAAATCCCGGCCCGTAGCTGCCGAACAGGATCACAAAAAACAGGAAACCCATATAGACCGCCCAGCGCACCGGCAGCGGATTCCCGGCGATCTTCTCCCGGAAATCCTTTTTCTCGGCCCAGACGGAGCTGATCAGAAGGATCAGGAGAGAGACCAGCAGGATCCCCCACTCCGCCGCATCCATCGAAAAACTGGCAAAAGAGACTCTCTCCATATCCGCAGCAGCGCCCGGCCGGCCGGAACCGCCGATCCCGAAACCGGACAGCAGCATCCCGAATCCGTCGGCCGCCGTGTCCGCCCGGAAGAAAATGTTCCCGACCGTTACCAGGAAGAAGGTCCGGAGCACCCGCAGCCTGTGCAGAAAACGCCCCTGCGGGTCGATCCCTCTTTTTTTATAAAACGACAGAAAATACGGTGAAAGGACCAGTCCTGTCACAATATAGGCCCAGTGCAGGAGACCGGAACCGATCACGTATTTCAGCGCGCCGCCGTGCCAGAGGCCTACCACCAGCCACAGGACGAACATGGCGCAGTACGTCGAAAGCGCCTTGCCGGCCTTTTTCCCGAAACGTTCCCGGAGAGCCTGCCTCAGGCGCTGGAACCATGCCGTCCGCTGCAGCGGGAAAAAAACATATTCCCGCATCCATACGCCGAGCGTAATGTGCCACCGGCGCCAGTATTCGGAGATCGAGTCGGCGAAAAACGGCTGCCTGAAGTTTTCCGGCAGCGAAAGGCCGAGCATCTGGGAAACCCCCAGCACGATATCCATACATCCCGAGAAATCCGTATACAGCTGGAACGTAAAGGCGACGGCTCCCAGCCAGATAAGCGGGACCGGGCAGTTCCCGTATCCGCCGAAGACCGGGCCCGCGATCAGCGCGCACCGTTCCGCGATCACCAGTTTTTTAAAAAATCCCCACAAAACGCGCTGCGCGCCGAACGTAAGGTTCCGGTAATCCGCCTTTTTTGTCCGGAAAAACTGTTCCCCGTGTTCCCTGTAGGACAGGATCGGCCCGGAGATCATCAGCGGGAAATACAGGCCGTACAGTCCCAGTTTTGCCGGGTTTTCCTGACAGGTCCCGATCCCGTTATAGAGATCGATCACATAGCCCGCCAGCGTGAACGAATAAAAAGAAAGCCCGAGCGGCACCGCCATCGATCCGCCCCGCCAGAAATTCAGGTATTTCATGATAAACAGCGTTCCCAGGATCACCGCCAGGTTCAGGATCAGGATAAGCCTGCGCTTTCCCGGGTCCTCAGTCTTTACCATCCGGGCGGAGAAAAAAGCCGTCAGCAGGACGGCCGCGGCCGGGAACGCCAGCATCCGGATCCCGCCCGAAAGCGTATAAAAAAACAGACTGGCGGCCAGCAGGAGGATCCATTGCAGGCCGGGCAGCAGATAATAAACCAGAAGTACTGCGGCAAAAAAGCACAAAAACGAAAAGGAAGTAATTTCCATTGTTTGAAAAACCAGTCCCCGTGCTGTATGATGATTTCTGAAAACACGCGGAATCATCGACAGAAAGGCCCGTCATGCTCCATTTAAAAGTACACCATATCGGATATTTAGTCAAAAAAAAGGACGCTGCGAAAGCGGCCTTTCTGAATCTCGGTTATTCCGTTGAAAAGGACTGGATCCGGGATGAATCCCGCGGGATCGACATCTGTTTCGTGATCAAGGACGGCCTGCGCGTGGAACTGGTCAGTCCGTACACGAACACGTCAGACGTTGCCGGACTGCTCAAACGGATCAAAAACAGCCCTTATCACATCTGTTACTGTTCGGCGGATATCGAAAAGGATTCCGATCTTCTCCGGGAAGAAGGCTACCTGCCCATCACCGGTACCGCGCCGGCGCCCGCCTTGGAAGGCCGCGGCGTCCGGTTTTTCATGCACCCGGCGCTGGGAATGATCGAGCTTGTCCGGGAGGACCCGGACTGCTGAACCGTTCTCCGTCTCCGATCCCGGAGCCGTAAGCTGCGTCTTTTCAGCCCATCTTCGCGGCGATCAGGTCCGCCATTTCCCCGACGTTCTTCATGGTCTGGACTTCTCCCATGGTGAACTTGATGCCGAATTCCTGTTCCACGGAAGCGATCAGGTTGATATGCTCCAGGCTGTCCCAGTCGTCGATATCGTCGGCTGTCGTGTTTTCATTGACTTCGATGGTATCGTCATCGAAGACGTCCCGGAAGATCTCGTTTAAGGTTTCAAAGATTTCGTCCATTGACATAGTTTCCTCCATGCTCAAACGTGCTGTATCGGACCGGACGGCTATTCTTCCTCCTCATGCTCTGTTTCCACATGCGTCAGACCGATCCTGTCTGTCAAATCAAAACGTAACATATTCGGGATATAACGTTCAACTGTTTCGTAAATAAAAATATCCGGATTTTCCGTCGCCAGCATCCAGCTTTCATAATACATGTAGGAATTCAGGTAAGTATGATTGAAATGGCAGGCGATGTACTGGCCCATCATGGTCGAAAACGAGTCTCCCACCAGGAATACCTTCCGGGTGTCACGGTTCTCCTCCGGGACGGTAAACCTGAATTCCGTCGCGCCTTCGTTCATTTCACACTCGGGTCTGGCCGACGAATAGTCGTTGACCACCCAGACCGGATCCTCCCTCAGTTCGTCCTGCAGTCCGATCAGCTCCGCCAGGTCGTAGTGTCCGTTCGGATTCAGCGTCAGCCTGGTCTCTTCCAGTTCCGGCATCGGATAGCCCATGGCCTCGCAGAGCATCTTCGCCCCGATGTACGATCCCGCGTTGTTCCAGTGCGTATCGAATTTATAGTACAGCGACGGTTCCGGATACGTGTTTTTAAAACGCATCAGTTCGTCATACGGACAGATCACCGTCAGGTCGGTCGTCTCCCGCAGATACTCCACCACCTGCATCATCCGGTTCTTTTCCGCCGGCGCCCCGTATACGGACGGCATGTGTTCCGCGTATACCCGTTCTTTGTTCGGCGCGATGAATATGTAGAAATCCGTTCCGCGTTCCGCCAGAAGATCCCGGGCCCGGAGCATATTGGTCCGGATCTGTTCCAGCTCTTCATCCGAAAACAGGTTCAGGCCCATGTAGTCCGCTTCCGGATTCTCGTCGTTGGCCTGTTTCCCCCTGTAGAACAGCCAGCCGTCCTTCCCGACGATCACGGAACCGGACGTCGACGACCGGAAAACATAATAGTCCAGGAGCCCCCTCAGCTTGACCAGGCTCTGCTTGAACGGCATATTGTCGTTCAGATAGATGTCGTACCGGGCAGGAAATTCGGTCAAAGTCGCAAGGGAAAGCTCCGGGCGTTCCGAAAGCGTCCTGTTTTCGTGGTTTTCCGCACTCAGCGCCGCCCCCGTCAGCTTCCAGAACGGGATCGGCAGCACCAGCAGGACCGTCAGCATGAGAATGTAAAAATAAACTGTCGCTTTTTTCATCTTTTAAAACCGGAAATAAATAAACGGATTATACGCGTTGTTGGCCAGCATCATGATGGAATAGACCACGACACCCGCCAGGAAAACGGCTTCTGCGAAGGATCCGGCGAATTTCCTGCCGGCCGGAGCCAGCCTGCCTTTCATCACCGCGTCCTGTAAAAAACCGCTGCCGATAAAGCCCAGTACCAGGGCGGACAGCGTATGCATGTCGATGATCCGCCAGATGGTGATCTCCGACGCCGTATACTTCCACGGCATCAGCATGCAGACGACCATGTGCAGCCCGTACCGGACGCTCTCGACCCGGAAAAAGATCCAGCCGACCAGGACGACCAGGAACGTGTAAACGACGTTCAGCCCCTTTGCCTTTTCGAGGACCTTCCGGAATCCAAGCCGCTCGATAATGCTGAAGAATCCATGGTACAGCCCCCAGCCGACGAAGTTCCAGCTCGCCCCGTGCCACAGTCCGGTCAGCGCGAAAACGATAAACAGGTTCACATACGTCCTGAACTTCCCCTTCTTATTGCCTCCCAGCGGGATATAAAGGTATTCCCTGAACCAGGATCCCAGCGAAATATGCCAGCGGCGCCAGAATTCGGAGATCGACCCGGAAAGGTACGGGTGGTCGAAGTTCTCCAGGAACTCGAAGCCGAACATTTTTCCCATGCCGATCGCCATGTCGGAATAGCCCGAAAAATCATAATAGATCTGCAGCGTATACAGAAGCGCGCCCGCCCAGGCGATCAGACCGGTCATATTGGAAACGTCCAGATTGAAGACCGCGTCGGCCCCGATGGCCAGCGTATTTGCCAGGATGACCTTTTTCCCGAGTCCGTAGGCGAAACGGCGCATGCCCTGCGCCGTCTTTTCCGGCGTCATCCTGCGGTTCATGATCTGCTCGTCGATCTCCCGGTATTTGACGATCGGCCCGGCGATCAGCTGCGGGAAAAAGGAAATGTACAGCGCCAGGTTCAGGAGATTGCGCTGGACTTTATACTGCCCCCTGTACAGGTCGATGACGTAGCTCATCGCCTGGAACGTGAAGAAAGAGATCCCGATGGGCATGACGACGCTGACCCGCGGAAGATGCACGAACGGCAGCACGTGGTCCAGTGTGTTCAGGAAAAAGTTCGTGTACTTGAAATAGCCGAGGAAAGCCAGATTTCCCGCCACGTCCAGCACAAGGAACAGCTTTTTATGCTCCGGATGATCCGCGATCAGCAGGCCGAAGGCCCAGTTCATCAGGATCGAGATCAGCAGGAACAGGATAAACTTCGGCTCGCCGTAAGCATAGAAAATAAGGCTTGCGATCAGGAGCAGGATATTCTGGTAACGGGGCGCGCGGACGATCCTGGAGAGGCAGAATACGACCGGCAGGAATACCCACAGAAAAACCATGGAGCTGAAGACCATCAGGATTCCTCCACCGTAATATAGCGGTTTTTAGCGGCATACGGCTCTTCGATGGCGTATTTCCAGACCGTATTGCCTTTTTCGTCTTCCGCGATCTTCGTAAAGCCCATGCCTGCGTAAAACTCACGCACCATACCGTTCTTGGCGGTCGGATAGTAGTATCCGAAGATCGTACGGATCCCGTTTTTCTCGCACTGACGGACCAGCGCGTCCATCATGGCGAATTCCATGTCGCGCTTGAGCACCCGGCAGCTCATCAGCCACAGGTCGATCAGAAGCGCCGGTTCGCCGGTAGGCCTCCCGGGCCGGATCACATTGCCCTGAGCATCCCGCTCTTCTTCCGTCAGCTGCATCGCTTTGGAGCCGATCACGACGGAAACGATGCCGTTGTCCCCGAACCGGTCGGCCAGCTGCCCGTACAGCGTAACGGTATCAGGATCCTTTGCCGCCTGCGCGATCTCTTCTTCCGTATACCGCTTCGTCGTGAGGTTGAACTGGTTGGACTTGTTCGTCAGCTGCGTGATCCTGGGATAATAGATCTCCTCAAACGGAAGGATATGCGCTTTCATTTCCAGCGACCGCAGATAATCCCCGTAATCCTTGAAGGACGCCTGCGCCGCTTTGCGCTTCGCGTTCTCCCGGTACATCTCGTTCCGGCTCATATCGTCGGCCGACAGCGTCGTCACTTCAAAGTAACCGGCATGGTCCAGGATCCGGATATAGCTTTCCGGCGCCCCTACTTCCGGAACGGCCGCCTGGGGCACCATGCCGCGGATGATCTCCCGCTCCGCGGGATTGTCGTCCACGAATACAAAAGATTCTGGAAGCAGGCTTAATTCTTCCGCCATGTCCGTCAGGTTTTTGCTCTTCGGATCCCAGTTCGCCTTGACGGCGACGAAATCGTCCGGCCTGAGCACACCCTGCGGATGGTTCAGGCCGAGCAGCGCGTTTTCCGGCTCGTTCTTGGAATCGACCGCCAGCAGCACGCCGATGTCCTTATGCTTCTTCACATACGTCTGGAATGCCTTGAAGGTCTCGCCGGCCGCCGTTTCTTCCCCGATCTCGATGCCGTCCTGCCCGTCGTCGCCGATCACGCCGCCCCAGAGGGTATTGTCCAGATCCAGCGCCAGGACCTTTTTATTGCGACCGAACAGGGACTTGACGATCCTCGTCACACTGTAGGCCAGTTCCGGCACCGCCTCCATGGACAGCGCGTACTTATAAAGATTCCATCTGGCTTCGTCCTGCCATGCATCCAGGCCGTACCGGGCGCAGAGATACTGCAGATCGTGCAGGTACAGGCCGGGCTGCTTTTCGGCGCACTCCGCGAAATGCCGGTTCAGGTCGTTTACGAACCGGACGACGCCCTTGCGGCTGACCGCCTCGTAGTTTCCCATGATCCGGTACGGCGGGAATTCGAAATTGTTCTGGATCACCGGGCAGTGATACCGGTCCCGGATGCCGTCCCATACCGCCTGGAAACGTGCTTTCGTCTGCTCTGAAAGAGCGGCCGCTTCTTCGTCGCCCATGGCCGGGGAAGGCAGCTCCTTCAGGTTCCTGAACGTCGTATATACATACACCAGGTCCGGCTTAAACGCGTCCAGTTCGGGATTTCCGAACACCGCGTCCTCGTAATACTGCGCATATTCCGATTCATAGAAAGACGGGTCGATCCCGTCCAGGAGCAGGAAGATCTCCATCATCCGGACGATCTCGAAGGTCGTGGACCCGCCGAGGACCGCGATCTTTTTCGGGATCCTCGCCGTACCGTCCGCCCTGAGTTCCCGGATGGTCTTTTTTGCTTTCTTTAACAGCATTCCGCCGTCAAAAGGATATTCGTTCATCATGAGTCGATTATACACCCGAACCTTTCTGTTTCAGAATCACACTGTTCTTTTCGTAAAACTCAGCCATGCCGCGGTTTTCCCAGGCCTCCTTGTCTTCCGTGATATCCGAAAAATACAAAAGCTGCGGCCTGACCGTAAACGGCTCCAGTTCCGCGTCCGGAACCGACGGATCGTGCAGGACCGCCCATCTGGCCTCCTGCTGCGCCCCGTACTCTGCCGCAGTGCCGTTTAACAGGTCGGCAGCGGCCGCGGAGCTCGTAAAATAATACGGGCTGCTTATTACCCGGCGCGCGCAGAAAAACGCGCCTGCCGCAAACAGCACCCATAATACGGCAAAAGCCGTCCGGGTAAAACAGGCCCCGGCCGCTTCTTCAGCCGTCCGCGTTTTTTCATTCTGTCCGCCGCGCTCTTCCATGACGCGCCGCAGAAAGCCCAGCCCGTAAAAAACAAGGAGGGCGAGGATCAGCAGGTACTGCAGGAAGATCAGGGCCTGCAGCCTTCCCGCGATGATATTGCCGCCGGCATACAGGGGCGGCGTGATATTCGCCGCGGCCAGGCAGATCCCGCCCGCGAAAACGACCGCCGGATACGGAAACCGGAAGCCGGTCTCTTCCCGGTATTCCCGCACAAGCCTGTCCAGAAAGACCGCGCACAGCATCAGGCCGATCAGGACGGTCTTCCCGGTCCATCGGTCGAAACAGTATTCATAGACGTACTTAAAAGACGTCAGGACCGCCGTGACCGGCGGCATCCCGTTCATCCCGCCGCCTCGCACCCGGTTCCCGGGCGCCGCGACGCTTACAAGGAAGCCCAGATAAAACGCCGCTGCCGGGATCCATTTCCGGACAGGAAGGCGGCGCGGGCTTTTCCCGGCCTTTCCGCCGGCGGCGAAGGCTTCATACAGAAGATAGAAAAACAGCACGACGGCAAGGCTTAACGCCGTCATGTAGTTGCAGCCGCCCAGGCAGAAGCCGAGCAGGGACAGTGCCGCCGTTTTCCATGCCGCCGCCTTTCCGCTGCCGTCTTTCCTTTCGTTTTTCACAGGTGCGTCCCCGGCGAGCGCGCCCAGGAAGACCAGGGCCAGCCCGAAGAAGAACGTATAATTGACCGCTCCGCTGTACCAGTACAGCGCTTCGTTCCGGCCGGGCAGATTCTGGACTGCCGTGAGCAGAAATACCGCGGCCGCTGCCTGCGCCGCGTCTTTGGAAAGCCTCATCCTGCGGACAAACAGGCGGTGGAAAAAGAAAAACACACCGCCGCTTAACGACGCGAGCATCAGGGCGGGCGTCACCGCATAGAACTTTTCCCCGAAAGCCGCCGGCTGCAGCTGCGTCAGGAACATGCTGGAAAAATAACCGATCCAGACCCGGTACAGCCGGGCCGTTTCCGCAAACGCCGCCTTTACTGCCGCCGGAACTCCTCCCGCCAGAAAAGCCAGGCGGGCGGCCGTTCCCTCGTTGAAATCGTCGGCCGAAGGCGCCGCGTACCGCGCGATATACAGGACCGGGACCAGGGACAGCAAATAGACAGCCGTCAGAAAACGGCTGAAAAACCGGACGCGGAAGACGCCGCGCAGCCCGGACGGGTCCCTGTTTTCCAAATTCTGATCTTTATCCCTGGTAGGCATTGCAGGCTTCTATGCCGTACGATACTTCGTCTTCCCGCATTTCCGGGAACAGCGGAAGCGTCGCGCAATGTGAGGCCAGCTTCTCCGCTTCCGGGCAGTCGCCCGGTCTGTATCCGAGGGAAGCGTAAGCTTTCTGCAGGTGGCAGGGCACCGGGTAGTTCCTGTTGCATTCGATCCCCTTCTCTTCCATGCAGGAAAGGAAATGTTCCGGATCCGGCACCTGGATCTCGAAAAGATGGTAAACGCACTTTGTATTTTCCGGATGACGCTGCAGCTGAAGCAGCGGATTGACGATCTCCCGGGTGTAACGTTCCCCGATCTCGATCCGGCGTGCCGTCCAGCCGTCCAGATACTTCAGGGAAACCGAGAGCACCGCCCCCTGCATGCCTTCCAGCCGCATGTTGTAGCCGAGGCGGTCGTGATAATAATGTTTGCTGCTGCCGTGATTCTTCAGTATATTGACGGTATCGATATAGGACTCGTTATTGGACGTGACCGATCCGCCCTCGCCGAACGCGTAGAGGTTTTTCCCGGGATAGAAGGAAAAGCAGCCGATATCGCAAAGCCCTCCGCAGCGTTTTCCTTCAAATTCCGCGGCGACGGCCTGCGCGCAGTCTTCGACAGTAAACAGATGGTATTTGTCCGCAATGGCCTTCACGGCCGCGAAATCGAACGGCTGGCCGTAGAGGTGGACGCCGGCGATCGCTTTGGTGCGGTCCGTCAGTCGCTCTTCGATCTTCGACGCGTCGATCTCCCAGGTGTCCGCCGTGCAGTCGACAAAAACGGGGGTCGCGCCGCAGTAGCTCACGGCCCAGGCGGTCGCGATGAACGTATTGGCCGGGACGATCACCTCGTCCCCGGGCCCGATGCCCAGCGCGGCATAAGCCAGATGCAGGGCGCTGGTGCCGTTGTTGACGCCGCTGGCCGCTTTCACCCCGAGGTATTCCGCAAACTCCCGGTCGAACCGGTCCGCGAACTTCCCGCCGGAATACGCGGTCTCTTCACAGACGGCCGTCATGGCCGCCAGATAGTCTTCCCTGTGCGCTTCAAAATCCCGTTTCAGGTCGATCCGTTTAATCATGAGATTTCCTCTTTTCTTACTGTTTCCGCGCGGCTTTCCGGTCCTCTTCCGCAAAGGTCCTGCGGAGGGCGCGGATCCGCACCAGGTAGTTTTTGATGGTCTTTCCGATCTTTACCGTCGTATCGTAGTTTTCCGTGAACGTGACCGGCAGGTCCAGGATCTTCACGCCTTTGCGCTCCGCGCGCAGAAGAAGTTCGATCATGTAGAACCAGCCTTTGTCGTCAGAGGCTTCTTCCACCAGCTCCTTCGCGACGCCGCGGCGCATGAAGGTGAATCCGCAGATCCCGTCCGTCGCCTGCATATGAAGCGACGTCTTCAGGAGAAAGACCAGTCCCGCCGACGTGATCTTGCGGTACCATTTCCGGCCGATCGTCCTGGATTCCTTTGAAAAACGCGTCCCGTTGACATACTGGAGCGACTTGTCCTGTTCGAACAGTTCGATCGTTTTTCCCAGATTTTCGATGTCCGTGGACAGGTCGATGTCCATATAGCCGACGATATCCGCCTCGTTTTCCAGCACTCCGGTCCGGAAAGCGATGCCGACGCCGCGTTCCTCGATCCGGCGGTAAAAAACGTGCTCCGGATCTTCCGCCTCGAGCTTCCGGGACAGTTCCGGCGTCTCGTCGTCCGACCCGTTATCCAGGATCGTGCAGCGGTAAGCGACTTCCGGGTGATCCGCGCAGAAGCGCCCCATATAGGCTTTGGTTTTTTCGATGCCCGGCACCAGGCGCTTTTTTTCATTCAGGACCGGGAACAGGAGGTTGATCTGCATGGCAGCCGTTACTCCTTGATGACTTTTTCGATTCCGGCGATCATATACCGCTGCTTCTTGAAGACCAGGTTCAGCAGGACCGACAGATATTTCAGGATGATGGTCAGCAGGATAAATACGCCCATGAAGCCCAGCGACATGAAACCCATGGTCGAAAGCCACCCTTCCACGGTCTTGTGCCTGCCGAAGAACTCGATCACGAGGTCGATCCCGACCAGCATCGTCAGGACGATGAACACGCAGCTGATGGCAAAGGATATCTTTTCCAGGATATCGGTAAAGTAAATAAACGAATCCAGGGCCAGCGCCGTCCGTTCGAAGCGGTTGTAATGCTTCGTCAGCGTCCCCGGCGCGTCGGTCGATTTGTAATGAATGGTGTCCGCCTTCAGGCCGCAGTTCATATAGACGGCTTTCCGGTACGGGATGTACTGGCCGATCGTCTTGACCCGGTTGATGGCGCGGCGGGTCAGCACCCGGAACGTTTCCGGCCCGATCTCACCGGTCCCGCGGCTGGCCCGGTTGTAGACGTTGTAGAAAAACCGGGACGTCCATTTCATTTTGGCGTCGCTGCTTGCGGAGACGACGTCAAATCCTTTCAGGGAGTGTTTATAGACCTCGTACAAAAGCGCCGGATCGTAATCCACGTACAGATCGTCGAACTCGAACACGAAATCGCCGATCGCCGCATCCCGGCCCGCGTTCATGGCCGATTCCAGGCCCTGGAAATGACTCATCTGGACGATGCTGATCATATCGCCCGCCAGATCCCCTTTTTCCACGAAATCATAGATCCTTGCGACGCCCGCGTCCGTTGACGCGTCGTTGACGACGATCAGTTCATATTTCCCGAAATCCTTTGCCAGGGTGCCGGTCAGCATTTCAAGGAACGGCGCGACGTTGTTCTCGTCATTGTGGAGATAAACGACCGCGGAAACGAATTTGCTTTCCTTTGCGCTCACAGGTATTCCTCCAGATCATAGACGGTATTGATCTTCCCGGACAGGACGCTGACGATCCTCGGGCGCTCCGAAGCTTCCCGGATCGCCGTCGGTCTCGAATCGTCCACTTCGGAAGCTTTTAAGATCGGCTTCATGGAGAATAAGGAGCCGACGTACTCAAAGTGGTAGGTGTCTTTCATGTATTTCCTGGCCAGATGGTCCATATACGGCCAGGCGCTTTCCGGCCTGGCCGGGCAGGTGTTGCAGTCGCAGAGCTTTTCCTGGGAACAGGCCGGATTCTTTTTCTGGCAGACGAAGCGCGGCAGCTTTTCCATGCTCGTTTTGTGCGGGGTAAAGCAGACCGCCGTCAGGGAATGATATCCGGTCTTTCCGAACGGCATGATCGAGAAGAACGGGCCGTCCATGACCGTGATCCCGATCTTTTTCAGCGCGGGGTCCACGTTGGTGAGGATGATCTCGCAGAGCTCGTATTTCATATCGAACAGCTGCGGATCCAGATTTTCGATCTGCGTCAGGATCTGGTTGGTCGACGCGTAGGTCGCGTTCAGAAGATACGGCGACTCAAACCGCTGCCCGTCCGCAAGTTCCAACAGCACCGAGTCGTCCTGTCTGACGATCCGCGTGATCCGGGCACCGAACAGCATCGCAACGTGCGGGTCCGAAGAAAGGGCCTGCATGAAATGATCCCGGAGGATCATGGCGTCGTAAGTATACTCCTGCGTCAGGAAAGCGCCGTCGCACATGCCCTTCTTGAAGAACGCAGGCGCAGGCATTTCTTCGCACGGAATGCCCGCGGCCGCGCAGAAGGCCACGAACTGTTCGGCGTTGGTCCAGGAAAAATTCTGGCTGGTCGCGTAGATCTGCTCAAAGGAACGTTCGATGCAGAAATCGAAATCTTCACAGAAACGGCGGAAATACCCGGCGGATTTCATAGCCGTCGTAAGGCTCCGGGGATAATGGTACCCCATATGCACCCGCGCCTGGTTGACGTAGGTCGCACGCATGAACGGGGCTTTCTCGCATTCCAGGACAAGCACCCGTTCTCCCTTTGCCGCGCAGAATTTCGCGGCATATAAACCATACAATCCCGCCCCGATAATGATCTTATCGGGCCGGGTCATTTTCGTATCCGTCATCATACTGTAAATGTACCATTTTCAGGGCGGATTCTCAACCGGGAGCCCTGCCGGCCGTCCCCTGCATCACCGCTTCCAGCACCCGGTCGTGCGCGGCTTTTTCAAACGTATCGTCCAGCGGAGAAAGGTCTGCTTTCCCGTAGCGGCGATCCAGCGCCGTTTTCAGGATATGGTCGCAGAATTCCGGGTTCTTCGGCAGGACCGGCCCGTGGCTGTAGGTGCCGAACACGTTGCGGTACCGGACGCCTTCCGTCCTGTCCTGTCCGTTGTTGCCGAATCCTTTCAGGACCGTCCCGAGCGGTTTTACGCCCTCTCCCAGATATGTTTTCCCGCTGTGGTTTTCAAAGCCGACCACCGTGCTGCCGCCGGATTCTTCTTCCAGGCGGAAAGCATAGTTGTCGATCATGCGGGCGGCCGTTTCATCCGCTTTGGTATACAGGTCGATCGCCCCCAGGTATTCGCATTTTGTCCCGTCCGCCGTCTGGTAATAATGGCCCAGCATCTGGAAACCGCCGCAGATGCACAGAAAGGACTTCCCGTCTTCAATGGCCGCCCGGATCTCTTCCTGCTTCCCGCTGTGAAGGTCTTCCAGCAGGACTTCCTGTTCAAAATCCTGCCCGCCGCCGATGAAAAACAGATCCTGCGCCGTGAAGTCCACCCGGTCGCCGATCCCGCACCGCGTGACGGTGCAGTCGATCCCGCGCCATAACAGGCGGTTTTTCATGCAGAGGATATTTCCCCTGTCTCCGTACAGATTCATGACTTCAGGATATAAATGGCAGATTCGAAGTTCCATGATGCTCTCCGTAAGTCTTCGTGCGGCAGAACGAACGCTTCCGCAGCGTTGTCCTATTATTTCCAGAACTGCGCCTTGCCGGACGCCTGCGCCAGTTCCGCACGCAGGGCAAGCATGGACGTGTAATTGGGAAGGATAAAGACCGGCTGTTCTTCGGATTCGATCATCCCGGCCAGCGTTTTCAGCTCGTGCTCCACCCGGATCTTTTCGACCGGCACCCCGGCATATTTCAGGCGGACCGCCAGATCTTCCGCCCGGTCCCCGCCGACCAGGATCTTCCGCGCGGCCTCACAGGCCGCGAAGGCTTCGTAATCCACGTCCCAGATCCAGGAGATGTCGTGGCCGTCCGCCGTCCGGTCGTTCAACATCAATACCGCGGTAAACGGATCTTTCATCCCCGTTACATACCGGATCGCCTCATTGCAGCCCGCCGGATTTTTGACCAGGATCATCTGGACCGCCGCTTTTTCAAAACGGAAAGTTTCCAGCCGTCCGAAACTGCTCTGTACGTCCGAAAGCGAGGACAGGATCTCTTCTTCGGGGAATCCGGCCGCGGTGTAGGCGCATACGGCCGCCAGGGCGTTGTAAACGTTGTAGACTGCCGGCAGCGCGACGTCGAGTTCCTTTTCCGTTCCCCCATGGGACATCCGGATCCGGGTCCCCTGCGGGGTCATGGAAAGGATCTCCTGCGCCGCCACGTCCGGCTCGTGCCGTTTATATCCGCACTTCGGGCAGACAAAGCCGCCCAGGTGCGCGTAGGTATGATAAGTATATTCATATTTCGCGCCGCAGCGGATGCAGCGCGGGGCATCCGAAAGCTCCGCTTCCTTCTGCTCCCCGAACGGCGAATTCAGGCCGAAATAATATACTTTGTTCGGGATCCCGTCAGCCAGGGAAGACGTCAGCGAACAGTCCGCGTTCAGGCAGACCGCCGTTTCCGGGACTTTTTCGATCCCCTGCCTGATCGCGTCCAGCGTATGCAGCACTTCCCCGTACCGGTCCAGCTGGTCCCTGAACAGGTTGGTGACCACGATCACTTTGGGCTTTAACAGCGGTACGACCTGCTTTAACGCGCCTTCGTCGCATTCCACGACCGCGTAATGAAATCCGGGTCTCCCGGTAAAAGACGCCGTCGCGGTAAATTCCGCCGTAACGCCGGACAAAAGGTTCGCGCCCGATTTATTGGCCAGGCATTTTCTGCCGGACGCCGTCATGGCATGCTCCAGCATCCTGGACGTCGTGGTCTTCCCGTTGGTGCCGGTCACCACGATGATCTCCATATCCCGGCTGGTAACGGCCAGGATCCCCGGGTCGACTTTCATCGCGGCTTTCCCGGGCAGCGCCGTTCCGCCGCGCCCGATCAGCCTGAGGAACGCCCGCGTTCCCTTGCATGCGGCCACCGCGCCGATCGTCCGAATCACTCCCATAAGTTTATCCTCAGCTTTCCTGTCTGCGATTCCGGTTTTAGTATACCATCAGAACCGGCCGGCCGCCCGGTCCGCTTTAAACTGTTTCAGATAACTGCCCGTGAAACCGCCGGGCAGATCGCTTTTCCCGTTCCCGTACAGTCTTTCTTCCAGGCAGTGCGCCAGTTCGCCGTATACGGATGACTGCGCGCCCGACAGGGTCCCGAGCCTCCGCAGGAACCCGCAGGGACTCTCCCCCTTTTTCTGCCGGCTTTTCCTCAGCTTCAGACGGCGCCTGGTGTAAACGTACAGGCCGGCCGGCGAATGCCTGTGCAGCAGATAATTCTTTTCAAAACGAAGAGCTGCCGACATTCTGCCAAGCAGCGCTGCCAATTCCTGCAGCAGATGGCTTTCCCGCCTGACGAACCGGCTTCTTCTGCCACGCCTGAGCGAAAACCGCCGGCCGCGCAGCGAAAGCAGCAGCACCACGGCCAGCCATACGGCCAGCAGGACGAAAAACCCGATGATGATCCATCCGATCACCGGATTCGCGGCTTCTTCGCTGACGACTTCTTCCGGGATCTCCGGAATGACCACGTCAAAAGGCATCTCCTCGTACTCCTGCGGGGAAAACAGGCCGTCCAGCCAGGCGGCGAACGCCAGCAGGATCCTGGTCAGAAACGCCGCGGCAAGATCCGCCGCCCGTTTCAGCAGGCGGATCACGGTCCTGACCGCAGCTGCTATGTTCCGGCTCTGTCCGGCCGTAAATACGGACAGGGCTCCGAACAGGGCGCAGAGGATCCCCGGCATGACGAATCCCTTCAGATCGCCGGCGGAACCCCCTTCCGTCCCCGGCCCGGTCCGGTACAGGAGAAGTGAAAAAAGAACGCCCAGACATGCCGCCCCGTTCCACAGGATCAGGGGCGACCGGACGCTTTTTTCCATCATCATCGTCACGAAAATGACCAGCAGGAGCCACACAAAGGAAAAATCAAACATAGCGGCGCTCCTGGCCTGCCTGGGTTCTTCCGCCGCGTGCCGCGCCGCAAAGACCAGGATCCCCGCCGTGATCACGGCAAAGAAGCCACGCATAATGCCGGCCCCCCGGACGCCTTCCTGAATATGCAGGAAGACCAGGCTGAACGCCCCGCCGGCCATACTGATGACAGCGCTGATCCCGACGTAACGCAGGATCCGGATGCCTTTCCGGATCATGATCTCATCCGCAGCCATCACGGCAAAAAGCATGAGAAAACAGGCGCCGTAGGATATCGACGACCGGTCCGCCCCGGTCTGGGAAAAGAACCGAAACAGGGAAAGGAAGGTCATCCAGACCGGGAAGACGTCATTCAGTTTGATAAAAGCCGTCCGGATCATGCCGTATTTACCGTTCTTTCTTCAATTCCGACAGGGAATAGCAGCGGAACGTCCCCGCTTCTTTCGATTTGTCAAATACCAGCAGGGACACCCGGCTTTCCGGGAACAGGTCCAGCGTCTTTAAACAGGTGACCGTCTCCGGAGAATACGCCGCGACGAAGATCTCTCCCATCCTGCCGGAGACCGCGCCGATCTCCCTGTCGTCAAAGAATCGTTTTTCCCCGCCGTACGAAATGCCGGAAAGCGCCGTCAGAAGCTCCGGCACCATCCCGTCCGGTTCATCCGGGAAGATGAGCGCTTCTCCGGGAAGGCGTTTCCTGATCTCGGTATGCTCCCGGATCCCGGTCATCGGAAGCACCAGGCCCATCTGCGCTTTCTTTTCCGACAGCGCCAGGATGCAGGAAGCGGTCAGGGAGATCATTTCCTCCATTTCCTGAAGATATGTTTTTTCAAGGAGTTCGACCGTTCCCCCGTCTTTTTCAAAGCTTCTGTATTCCGCGAAGGAGAGCAGGTCGATCAGGAACGTCACGCTTTTCGGAAGGATCTCTTCGTACAGATTGACGTTCAGCTTCTGCGTCCTGGCCAGCATCCGCCAGTTGATCCGTTTTCCCGGATCTCCGGGCCGGTAGCTCCGGATATTCTTTAAAAGCGTCAGGTCTTCCTGATAGCCTCGGCTTCCGTACGACACCTCGGACGTCAGACGGATAAACGGACCGGTTTTTACCGGAAATACAGCCGGATAGATGACAAACGTCAGCGGATTCTCCGGTACGCTTTCCCCGCTCTGCACCGACAGGCCGAAGCCGTCTCCCGATAGCAGAGATACCTGAGGGATGCGGTAGATCCCCCGGCGGACCCCCTGCCATTCGCAGTTCCACGACAGCATCTGCCGGGGCATCAGCCAGGTAAAGCGGCCCACATGGCTTTCCCGCATGTCAAACATCCCTTCCGGCGGGGACGGAAGGACAGTCTCCAGCCATAGAAGCGGCAGCCATTTATCGTTGAGGACCCGGACCGTGAAACTGACCGGAGAACCCGGGAACGCCCTGCAGGACGTGCCGTCCAGAAAGAGGCGGAGCCTGTTCAATGAAAAGTGTCCCCAGATGCGGGAAGTCAGGGCGGTCAGAAAAGCGAAAAACAGGATGACCGTCAAAAGAGCGGCCTGATGACAGGCCGCTGTCAGAAACAGAGCAAATAATACCAGGATGCCGGCAGTGCTGACGAACAGACTGCTTTGTTCCTCCAGTTCATTCCTCAGGCTTTCGTCATTCAAGGAACAGCGTATCCTTTCCGGGAGGGACCGGGATCTCTTCCAGGATCTGACCGAGGACCTTTTCCGCCGTTTCCTGCCCGTACCGGGCTTCCGCCGTCAGTTCGATCCTGTGGGACAGAACGGGGACCAGAAGCGTCTGGATGTCTTCCGGGATCACATACGTCCGGCCATTCATCGCCGCGTAAGTCCGGCAGGCCTGATAAAGCGTGCGGGAAGCCCGGGGGCTTGCGCCCTGCCTGATCTTCCGGTTTTCCCTCGTCCGCTGGACGACTTCGACGATATACTGCTTCAGGCTGTCCTTTAAAACCACTTCCCGGATCTCTTCCCGCAAAAAACGCAGTGATTCCGGGCCTCCGGCCGGGCGGATCCTGTCAAACGGGATCTCGTCCCCCACCAGGGAGAGCATCGCCTGCTCTTCTTCCCGGGTCGGATATCCCATGGACAGCTTCATGAAAAAGCGGTCCAGCTGCGCCGCCGGCAGAGGAAAGGTACTTTCCTTTTCGACAGGGTTCTGCGTGGCCATGACAAAGAACGGATCCGGGAGCGGATACGTTTCCCCGTCGATCGTGACCTGCCGCTCTTCCATCGCTTCCAGAAGCGCGGACTGGGTCCTGGGGATCGCGCGGTTGATCTCATCCGCCAGCAGCAGGTTCGTGGCGACCGGTCCGAGACGCGTCACGAATTCCTGCTTTTTCTGGTCGTAGATCGTCATACCGGCCACGTCCGACGGCAGAAGATCCGGCGTAAACTGGATCCGCTTATACTCGCAGCCCAGCGCCAGCGAAAGGCATTTGACCAGCGTCGTCTTCCCGCTCCCCGGCAGATCTTCCAGAAGGACGTGGCCGCCCGAAAGCACCGCGGCCAGGACCAGGCGGATCGTCTCTTCCTTGCCGACAATGACTTTTTGGACCTCCGAGAGGATCTTTTCCGCGTATTCCGAAGTCCTGCCCATCAGTCTTCCGCGCTGTTTTTTACGGTATTGGTCAGCTCTCCGATCTTTTCGATAACACAGGACACTTCGTCGCCGTCCTTTAAGAAGACCATGTTTTCCATGCCCAGGACGACGCCCTTCGGCGTACCGGTCGCGATAACGGTTCCGGCTTTGATCGTCATTCCCCGGGAAAGCGATACGATGATCTCCGTGATGCTGTGGATCAGCATGTCTGTCCGGCTGTTCTGCCGCTCTTCCCCGTTGACGTAGGTTTTAATGGCAAGCGCCGGCGGGAAGGCTATCTCATCCGCCGTTACGATGCAGGGGCCCATCGGCGTAAACCCGTCCAGGCTCTTCCCGAAATACCACTGGGTATGGCCCGTCTGCAGGTCCCTGGCAGACACGTCGTTGACGATCGTATACCCGAAAATATACTTTTCCACGTCTTCTTCCCGAACCCGGTATGCGTCTTTCCCGATGATCACCCCGAGTTCCGTCTCATAATCCAGCCGCTGCGTGATGTCTTCATGGGCAGGGATCGGCTCGCCCGGGCCCTGGGACCAGGCGACGCGCTTGGAAAAATACACCGGCAGCTGAGTTTTCGCGACAAAGCTGTCTTTGGAATACTCCCCTGCTTCGTCCGCGTGTTCCTTATAGTTCAGTCCCAGGCACAGAATATCCTGGAGCGGCCGCGGGATCGGCGAAAGGATCTTCACGTCGTCCGCGGGGATCCCTTCTCCCGCCGCTGTCCTGAGCTGCTCCATCTCCTCCCCGGAAACATTGACGATCAGGTCGTTCATGGTCTCATAAGAAAGACCGGCTTCCCTGACCGGCAGGACCCGGCCGCTGTCCTTCAGGATCCCGACCTCTTCCCGGTCCGTGTTATTACGCTGAAATGTCACCAGTTTCATTTTTTCTCTCCTTCCGCGGATCCTGCAGTTTCTCCAGCAGTTTCTCCTCTCAGTTTCCGGTAATACAGGTTTTTCTTCTCTCCGTAGGTCCGGTTGAACGCTTCGTTCCCGCCGGAATGAAGAATGTGCGCATAGTCGTGGGCCTGTCCGGCTTCCTTCGGGTGCAGCCTGGCCAGTACCGCAAAGGCGACGTTGGAACAGACGTCGGAGATCCTCTCCGCGTCCCCAAGGATATCCATAAATACCGCGCCGGTCAGAACGGAGCACTCTCCTCTGGAGACCCGGCCCAGATGGTTCTCCTTAAGCGTCACCACCATATCGTCCACGACTTCTTCCAGCGGCTCGACGCGGCTGGCTTCTTCCTCATCCCTGCTTTCAAACGCGCGTCCCGTCGCCGACAGGACTTCATCCAGCAGTTCCTTCAGCACGGCAAGCTCATCCATGGCCATATCCGAAAATACCAGGTTTTTATCCCGCATCTGCCCGGCCGTCTCCGAAATATTCATGGCGTGATCGCTCAGCCGTTCGAATTCCGTAACGGCCTTGTAATATTCGTTCGCGATCTCCGTATGCTCCGCGCTTTCCAGATGCGGCGTCAGTGCGGCGACGTAGTTTCCGATCCGGTCCGCCATTTCGTCGATCGCGTCCTCTTCTTTTTCGATCTCCTCCGCGATCCCCGCGTCATAACGGTCCAGCAGGCCGAACGCTTTATTGATGTTTTCGTTCGCCGCCCGGAACATGACGGTCAGCGCGTTATAACAGCTTTCCAGCGCGAGTACGGGGGTCGCGTAGAACGCCGGGTTCAGGGCGTCCAGCTGCTCCTTGTAGCGGTTTTCTTCCTGCGGATCATTCCTGACGATCTTCCGGCTCATCCGCTCATAAACGGAAACGAACGGGAAAAATATCAGCGCGCAGGTCAGGTTGAATATGGTGTTGGTGTTGGCGATGATGCCGGGATTGACGTTCCGGTTCCAGAGCCCGTCCAGGAAGCCGAGCTTGTACAGGATCGTCACGCCGGCCAGGACCGCCACCGTCTCAGAAAGGTTGAAAAGAATATTCACGACGCCGACCCGTTTGGCGTCGGCCTTGGCCCCGATGGAGCAGACGATGCCCGTCGTCAGGCAGTCCCCGAGGTATATTCCGACGATCACCGCGTAGATCGCCTTGAACGGCAGGGCGCCGCCCGCGGAGAAGGCTTGCAGGATACCGATCGTCGCCGACGAACTCTGCAGGATGAACGCCACCGCAGCACCGGTCAGATAACCGATCACCGGATTGTTTCCGAGGCTTTCGAACAGCCGGTCAAAAATACCGGTCTCGCTCAGCGAATCCACCGCGCCGGTCATATTCATCAGACCTGAAAAAAGAATGCCGAAACCCATCAGGATATTCCCGATGGTTTTGGCATTCTTGAATTTCATTCCCATGATCATGATGATCCCGACGATCAGGGCAATGGGGGCCAGCGTGGACGGCTTGAAAAACCGGAGGATACCGGCGGCGGAAGAATCGATGTCCAGCAGCCGGATGATCTGTCCGGTCACCGTCGTGCCGACGTTGGCGCCGATCACGATCCCGAGCGACTGGCGCAGCGTCAGGATCCCCGCCGCGACCAGGCCCGACGTGATGACGATCGTCGCCGTCGAAGACTGGATGATCGCTGTGACGAACGCTCCCAGGAGCAGTGCCTTGAACGGGCTGCCCGTCACTTTCTCCATGATCAGCTTCAGGGTACCGGACGAACTCTGTTTGAGTCCGTCCCCCATCAGGCGCATACCATACAGGAACATCGCCAGTCCGCCGAAAAGTGTCAGTATCCCGAATATATCCATACTCTTTCGTCCGCTCCTGTCTGTTATGTGCCTGATTCAGTTCCGGCTGTCAGGATTCAGGCTGTGATCTTTGCCTGCTCCCTGATATATCCGAGGATATCGCTCACCCCGCTGTAAACAGGATACCCGGTTTCCGCAGGGACAAACAATGTCGGCGCTGCAGTGACCCCGTATTCACCGGCCAGC
>JAEEGL010535713.1_pt1 | contig 21056 bp, 13 predicted proteins | sample 9134231 | NCBI WGS metagenome assembly JAEEGL01 (sample SAMN16246548, study PRJNA631951) | gut metagenome | biome: gut microbiome; feature: rumen; material: fiber-attached | host: Bos | place: Iran: Karaj | collected 2018-10 | reverse complement strand
TCGCGCTTTCCGGCGACGCCGACTGGCGCGCCCTCGGCGCGATCACCCTCGACAGCGGCTTGACGATCGACCTCAACGGGCACAATCTCCGCTTCGCGACAATCACCGCCACCTCCGTCGGAGCCCGCTTGACGAACTCCTCCGCGACGACATCCTCTCTTCTCGGCGACTTTGACGCAAGCAACGTGATTGTCGACGGCAACATATTCCTCAAGGCGGCGGAACTCACACATCGCTGGTCGTTCAACGGCTTGACCGACGGCGACAATCTTGTTGACTCGGTTGGCAAAGTAGTCGCCGAGAAGAATTCGTCTCTCATTTCCTGGAACGGCAAAAGCATGGTCATGTCGGGCAACGGCTCCGAAGGAAGCTACGGCCTCGTCCTTGGGCGCGGCCTCCTCGACGCCAAGGCGGCGACAATTGAAATCTGGGCGACCCAGCACGAAATCCGCAATTGGAACGCGCTGTTCGAATATGCCGTGGACACGACGGACAATGTTCGGTGGCGGCTCAACTACGGGACGCGCGACTATCAGCAAAGCATCGGTGCGCCAGGCGTAGGCGCAGACGCGAACTTCCGCAACACCCTTGACGAGCCGGCGCACTTCTCGGTCACGTTCGCCGAGAACGGGGCGGGCACGTTTGTCCGTTTCATGCGCCGCCATGCGAAAACCGGCGCGATCGAGTACGAATGTTCCGGGACGACGACCAAGTCCATCGCGGACTTCGACAATCCGTACTTCATCGTCGGCGGCACCATGTGGAAGGACAAGACTGCCAATGCGGAATTCGATGAAATCCGTCTGTGGAAGGGCGTTTTGAGCGATGCTCAGCTCGCGGCGAATGTTCTCGCAGGGCCGAATACGGTTCTCGGCGACGGAGCCGCGCCTGCCGGCGAGGCGGACAGACTCGTCCTCGCTTCCGGCGACGTGTTCGTCGTGCCGACCACAGGCGGCGGCTACGGGTTTTGGACGGACAAGAAAGTGGTTCTCAACAACGGCGCCAAAATCCGCTTCACCACGGCGGATTATTTCGGAACGGGTCTTCGTTTCAGGACGGGCGGCTTTGTAATGGCGTCCGGCGCGACCGATCCCCGCACCTTCGTGGAACTTGACGATACGACGAACTACAACCTTGAGATGGAAGACGAGAACACCATCCTCGTGAGGCTTAAAGACGCATTGCCGCACACTTCTACATGGATAGGCGGGGTGCCGTCTTCGTCGGCGGATTTCGCAAACGCCTCCAAATGGACGAGCGTGAACGCGAAGGGCGAGACGGTGTCCGCCGCGCCGTGCGCCAAGACGACGGTAATCATTCCTGCGGCGTCCCTCGCCGCGTTCACCATGCCGTCGGGCGCGACGGCGACGTGGGGGCGCACGATCCTCGGCGGATACTCCGCCGTCCGCTATGGCTACAAGGACGGATCGCCGGCTTCGGTGCGCAACGCCTGGCGCGACCTCGCGCTTTCGAGCTACACCACGACCGGGAATGTTCCGGGCGGCGCCGACGGAATCGAGCTTTTCACGGGCGGTGGCAACACGCCGGCCGACCTTGCCACGGCGCAGATGCGACTTGACGGCTGGTTCTACGTGACGGCTGCGCAGGCCGGGTTTTGGCGTATGCCTAATGCGTTTGACGACGTTCTCTCGTTCGCGATAGACGGGGAATGGGTACTGTTGAACTCCACCTACCGATTCACCAACGGCGCGGGGGCTTACGTCTCCGAGGGCTGGCATCGCTTCACGCTCGCGGCGGGGGAAACGGGCGGCGGTTGGGGATCGGCGTATTCAATCAATGGCGTCAAGGTGCCGTTCGTCGTATCCATCAACGGCGGGGCGAACATCCGCTTCTCTCCCGACAACTTTACTTTCGGCTCGGACGTGACGTCCGTCACGCTGTCCGGCGACGCCGACTGGACTGGACTCGGCCCGGTGTTCATGGAGAACGGCCTCGTCGTGGATCTCGACGGACACAGCCTTTCGGTTGCCGGACTGGACGGCAACTTCGTTTCGGCCACGTTCAAGAACACGAGCGCGACGGCATCAACCCTCACAACCTATTCGGGCGCCGTCGGCACGGGCGTGATAACGGACAACATCACAATATCCTCCCTCCCGCCCGTGGAGGCGTACTGGACCGGCGCGGGCGGCACGGGCCTTGCGAACGACCACCGCAACTGGAACTGCTACAGCGCCGCGAACAAGAGTGGTCTTCTTCCCGGCGCGTTGCCGATGTCCTCGACGCTTGTGGTCATGGACACCGCCCCCGCTAGCACGGTCGTCGACGGCGACGTCCTCAACTGGTATCAGATGAAGCTCGGCAGCGCCGGCAAGGGTTACCTCGCCATCGAGGAGGGCGGCTCGCTCTCCACGGTCAGCTGGGGAACGGTCGGGCTGACGAAGAACTATTCCGGTCAGATCGACCAGACCGGCGGTTCGCTCAGGTCGGGCGCCGAGTTCTCCGTGGGCGAGAACGGAACCGGCGTCTACAACCAGTCCGGCGGCTCTTCATACTACACCGGCACGCTTTACATTGGCCGCAACAGCAACGCCGGCGTCGGCACGTACAACTTGTCCGGCGGCTCCCTCGAAACGTCCGGGAGCGCCGAGTTCCAGGTCGGATCCAGTGGCAAAGGCACGTTCAACCAGACGGCCGGAAGCGTGAGAGCCGGCAACTGGTTCTCCATCGGCCGCGTGGCCGGCACCGGCGTCTACAACATATCCGGCGGCTCGCTGACGGTATCGAAGACCGACCGTCCTCTCTGGCTTGGCGGCGACAATGCGTCTGGCGTCGGCACGTTGAACATCAGCGGCACGGCCGTCGTGAACTTTAACGGCGGCGTTGACGCCGGACGAAGCAATCAGTCGCACGGCTACCTCAACCAGGACGGCGGCTCCCTGACCGTGAGCAACGGCGACGGGTTCAACATCGCGCGCGATTCGTATGCGACGTACGTGCAGAACGCCGGCGACCTTGTCGTGAACTGCGTGACCCGTATTGCCTGGGGAACTGGCACGGCCGTCGGCGGCACCTACAAGCTCAACGGCGGCACGGCGACGTTCAAAAATGATTTCTACGTCGGCGTAGGTAGGCTCGGAACTTTCGCGCAGTCCGGCGGCACGATGACCGCGAACAACGGCGTCAAGATTGCTAACGGCTCCTCGGCAACGGGCTACTTCAACATGTCGGGAGGAATCCTCAACACGCCGAGCATCCAGGGCGTAAGCGGCGTGGCGTCCGTCGTCCTCGACGGCGGCACGATCGTCGCGAAGAACGCCTCTGACGGCGCGTTCTTCAGCGGCATCGACTCGCTCGTCGTGGGCGGGGGCGTGATCGACACCGACGGCCACGACCTCTCCGTGACGGCGGATGCCGTGAAAGTCATCGACGGCGGAAAGGCGTTCACAAAGGCGGGCGAGGGAACGCTCACGTTCCCGGCAATGCCGGCCTCCGACACGGTAACGGTCGAGGCGGGCGTCCTCGCGCTCGCGGCCGGCGCAAACAACGTCGCCCCTGCGGCTCCTGCGCTCACCGGCCCCACGCACCGCTGGAGTTTCAACAACTCCTACAACGATTCCGTCACCGGCGCGGCGCCTGCCAGTCGCTTCGGCACGACGGACGGCAAGACTACGCCGCTTACCATCACGCCCGGCAAGCTCGTATTGAATGGCGGCGGTGGCTGGGGCAACGGATCGTTGAGCCTGGGCGTCTCTTCGCTCGGTTCGGCAGACGCGACGGTCGAAATCTGGGCCGGCAACGACGCGATCGTCAACAATTCCGTCCTGTTCTCCTACTCCGACCAGAACTGGGGAACGGCGCCGAAGAACGAAGTCTGCTTCAAATGGAGCGAAGGCACGGCCGCAACCGACGTGATGTGGGTCAAGAAAGCCAGTACGGACATATTCAAGGAGAACGCCGTGCTCTCGCAGGTCGTCCTCGGCAAGGAATACTACTTCGCCTTCACGTTCCACGACAACGGCGACGGCTCGACGCTCATCAGCTGGCAGCGGCGCGACGCGGCGACGGGGGCGCTGGAGAGATCCGGGCGGCGCGTGGTGCCGGGCTGGACGCTCGCCAACGTCGCCTCTTCCACGAATCCGACGTTTGCCATCGGTGTGTACAAGAACAACGTCGCCGGCGACGCGAAAGCCAGCTACAACGAGGTGCGCGTGTGGGGGGCTGCGCTGTCCGACGACGCGCTTGCGCTCAGCGCGCAGAAGGGCCCTGACGCCACGGCGGCGGACATCGCGGCCATCGTCGCGAAGAACGGCGAGGTCGCGGACCGCACGCTTGCCGTCGCGTCCGGCGCGACGCTGGACCTTGGCGGCAACGCGCTGACGCAGCCCGTGATCGCGGGCGCGGGCACGGTGCAGAACGGCACGCTCACGGTCACGAAAAAGATTTGCGTGAACGCGGGCGAGAAGCTGACCTTCAGCGGCGTCGCGCTCGATGTCACCGGCACGACGGTTGAGGTCGCCGATCCGGAGAACCTCACGCAGCCCTTCGTGTTCGCGGAATCCACGACCGCCATCACGGGCAAGCCGTCCTCCGGCGTGAGGGGCTGGAAGGTGAAGAAGTCCGCCGACGGCAGGACGCTCACTTTCAAACGCGTCCGCGGCGCGATGGTCATCGTGAACTGACGCAACGGAAGCATCGGCGCGATCCCCGCTTGCATCGCAAGCGGGGATCGTTGCATAATAGGCGGCATGGAAAAGTTTTCAACATTGCCGGACCATGTAGTCCGTTGGGGCCGTAAATTGCCACTTGACGGCAAACAAAAATAATGCTAAATTATGTGGTACTGTTCGGGGAAGGCGGTCTTCCTCGGAAGGCGAATTACAGCATAAGGATCATAAACATGTCGTTCAAGCTGTTGGAAGTCGGGAGGGCCGCGCTCCGTCGCGTCCGCATCGGGAGGGCCGCGCTTGTCGCGGCCACAGTCTGCGCATCGGCGTTTACGTCGGCGTACGCGGATAAAACAGTATCTGAAAACCTCATGCTCGACGCAGACACCGACTGGACCGAGTTCGGCACGGTGACGGTCGCCGAGGGCGTGACCATCGACCTCAACGGTCACTCGTTGACCGTCGCGGGTCTCGCGGGTGCGGGAAAAATCGTCGATGGCGACGAATACCGCCGCGTCGAATACATCGAGGCCAAGCAAACGGGTGCGAGCCAGGCGGCCAATGGAGGGGACAAGACCCAGTGTATCGACACCGGCTACCGCCACAATGCGAAGACGGAAGTCGACGTGCGCGTGGCATATACGGCCCCCGGTAACTTTCAGGTCGTTTACGGTGCCAGAAACACCAGCGACAACACCAAACAGTTTGGAGTATGGCTGAATGGTAGTAAGTTCATGACGAGCACGTGCCACAACCAAGCGTCAACTCCATCCTCCGGTTACGCCGTGACCACCGGCAGGATATACGATATCCACATATCGAAAAGCGGCGCGAACACGGTGACTTCGCCAGAAGACGCCTCGATAAACTACGATCTCGCAAACGGCAACGGAACCGACGGCAACAATACAAGCGGAAACGATTTTCTCCTCGCGATGAACCAGTCGAACAATTCATCCACGGGGTCGTGGCCGTGCAAGTGCAAGGTTTGGTTCTGCAAGATCTACGACAATGGGACGTTGGTGCGCGACTTCGTCCCCGTGGTCCGCAAGTCCGACGAAGTGGCTGGATTCTACGACACCGTAAACAACCAATTCTACGGCAACAAGAACGCAAACGCGGCGGCGCTTGACGCGGGGCCGACCATTTCCGGCGGGCTGCACCTTGTGATTTCGTCTGACGCCACATACGACCTTTCCAATCTTGAAATCGACGCGGAATGCATTTCCGAGGGCGGTACGCTCACGGGCGACATCGACTGGAGCGGACTCCCAAATCTGACAATCGAAACCGGCACGACGCTCGACCTCGCCGGTCACAAGCTCTACGTGAGCAGCATCTCCGGCTCCGGCATGGTTACGGACAGCGTGGGTACGACGCTTTTGGGCTATGAGAACACTCTTTCCGGCTATGAACGCATCGAGTACCTCCAGGCTTCGGGTACGCAGTACATTGACACGGGCTATATCCACGACAACAGCACCAAGGTTGACATGCGAATCAAGTTCGACAGCGTAAGCCAGGAATACCAGAGTTTCTACGGTGCGCGAAACTCTACGGCCGATATTGCAAAGGGATTTTCCCTGTGGCTGAACTATGCAAAGTTCCGCAGGGCGTTCGGTGCGTCGGCGGCGAACATCGATTCACACACGGTGACTACTTCGACGATATACGACATCCATCTCGACAAGAGCGGGGCGTGTACCGCCACACCAGAGGGAGGGACGGCGATTGCCCTTGGTTCTGCGACGCAGGGCGGTCCGCTCACCTTTACGGATTTCCTTTTTGCAATCAACCAGAACGCAAGTGCAGGCGGGCGAGCTCCCCAATTCCTAACAAGGGCGAAACTGTATTCCTGCAAGATCTTTTCAGGCACTACGTTTGTGCGCGATTTTGTCCCCGTGCGCAGGACGAGCGACGGCGTGTTGGGATTGCTCGACCTTGCGCATGGCACATTCTACACGAACGCCGGTACGGGGGCGTTCAGCGCCGGGGAAACGATTGTCGATGCCGTCGGCGGCGAACTGCATGTCGTGGTCGCGGACGGCGGGACCGGGTTCTGCAATGTCGCGCTTACGGGCGGCTTGAAGGTCGTGAAGGAGGGTGAAGGAACGCTCTTGATGGACAAGGCGTCGCAGACGTACTTTGGCGGAACGGAAATCGCGGCGGGTGTTCTGAAGTCTGGCGCGGGGCTTGCACAGCCTTGCGGCGTTGCCGGCGGGTGGATTGTCGCCGATGCGTCCGGCACGGTCGATTTCAACGGCAACGCCAACATGCAGATGTACCACTACGACTTCGCCGACGGCGCGAAGGCGCTGAACGGCGGCGCGGGGATTTCGAGCGGCGCGTTCACGTTCACCTCGTTCTACACGCCCGTTTCGACGGGGGCGTTCATGGCCTCGCTTGCCGACGGCGCGACGCTTGACCTGACGGAATGGAACGGCGCATGGCCGATCGCCAACGTGACGGCTCCGATTGGCGCGACGGTGACGGTGAAGGTCGATATGGACGCCGAAGGGTTCAGGACGCTTGCGACGTCGAAGGACGCCGAAACCGGCAAGAACAACGGCAAGCTGCTGTCGTTCGGCGGGGCGCGTCCGGCGGACACCGCGTTTGTCCCCGACGCCGTCTCGGCGAATCGCTGCAGGTTCATCGAGGACGAGAACGGCGACATCATCCTTGCGTTCCGAAAGGGCTTCGTGCTCATCATCATGTAAGGCGATTGCGGCAATCTGCGTGGCGGCGGCGTTGCCGTCATTCGTCGCCGAGTACGTCGCGGACGCCGATCCGCGCATCGAATCGCTTGAAAACGGCAAAATTTATGCCGTGATTGCTTGCGGTGCGGGCGGCTATTTGATAGAATATCCCCTGTAAGGAAAGAAGGAGCATTCCAGGAAATGACTACATACGACTACACAGGCGTCGTCGAGATGGTTGGCGAGACTAAGGCGTTCGGAACGAACGGCTTCACGAAGCGCGAGCTCGTCGTCGGAAACGACGTGGATTCGATGAACAAATACCCCAATCCGGTCCTGTTCACGTTCAAGAAGGACCGCTGTTCGCTCTGCGACGCCGTCAAGGTGAAGGATCGCGTCAAGGTGCAGTTCACGATCGACGGCCGCCGCTGGGACGGCCCCAACGGCACTCGCTACTTCACGGACCTCACCGGGTGGAAGATCGAGGTTCTCAACTCCGACGGATCGTCAACCGAGCCCGTGCCGGCGCCGGCCGAGGCCCCTGCCGTTGATGCCGATCCCGGCGACCCCGACGACCTTCCGTTCTAGCATTCGCTGAGCCGTGAAGACCTGGGGCGAGATAATCGAGCTTGGAGGCGGCTATCTGGCCTCCAAGGGCGTTCCCGAGGCGGCCGTGGCGGCGGAGCTGCTGGCGGCTCGTCTTCTCGGGTGCGGTCGCGGCTTTCTCTCCCCGCATCTGGCCGAGATTCCAGACGAAAGACGCCTTGAGGCCATGCGAAGGGGCATGGCGCGCCTCGTGAAGGGCGAGCCGGTGCAGTACGTGCTAGGAGAGTGGGACTTCCGCTCGCTCACTCTGACGTGCGACAGGCGCGCGCTCATTCCGCGTCCCGAGACCGAGGAGCTTGTGACGCGCGCGCTGGCGTTTCTCGAGGCGCGCCGGGCGTCGGGCCCGCAGTTCGTCGTCGATGTCGGCACGGGCACAGGATGCATCGCGCTTTCACTCGCAAAGGAGTTTGCCGGCGAGGCCGCGTTTCTGGGCATCGACATCTCTGCGGACGCCGTGGCGCTCGCGAGGGAGAACGCCGTAAGGTGCGGCCTTGAAGGGCGCGTCAGGTTCGCCGTGGCGGACGGACTGGACGACTTCGACGAGCCGGCCATGGTTGACCTGATCGTCTCGAACCCGCCATACGTCAGCACTTCGGAGTGCGCAGCCCTTGACCCGCGCATCCGCGACCACGAGCCAATGCTCGCCCTCGACGGCGGGCCGGAGGGGCTCGACTTCTACGAACGCCTCGTGGGCGACGCGCTGAACGTGCTGCGCCCCGGCGGCGGGCTGTTCCTCGAGATAGGCGACCGTCAGGGCGAGGCCCTGCGCCGCCTGCTCTTCGGCGCCGGGTTCGACGCCATACGCATAGAAAAGGACTACGCCGGGCACGACCGATACGCGTCCGGCACGCTGCCGTAGGCGGCGGGGGCGGCCTCTCCGGGGCCGCGTCGGAATCTTGTAAAACAAAGCAAAGGAGAAAGCAATGCAGCCGACAGCAGAACGCTACGGAAGCGGACACATCAACGAGACATATCTTCTCACGTGCCCCGAGGGGCCGCGCTACATCCTGCAGAAGATCAACACGTCCATATTCCCGGATCCGGACGCGCTCATGGAAAACATCAGGCGCGTGACGGAGCACATCCGCTCGAAGCATCCCGACGACCCGAGATGCACGCTCACGGTGCTCGACTACTCGCGCCCCTGGCGCCAGTACGCCTTCATCGAAGGCGCGCGCACATACGACCTCATCGAGCGTCCAGACCAGGCATACAAGGTCGCCAAGGCGTTCGCGCGCTTCCAGAACGACCTCGCGGACCTCCCCGGGCCGCGTCTGCACGACATCATCCCGCGCTTCCACGACACGCGCCACCGCCTCGAGCAGCTCGACGCCGCCGCGAAGGCCGACGTCAAGGGCCGCCTCAAGGACGTGGCGGCCGAGATGGCGTTCGTTGACGCGCGCCGCGAGGAGGCGGGGCGCGTGCTCGACCTGATGGCCTCCGGCGACATCCCCGAGCGCATCACGCACAACGACACGAAGATCAACAACGTGATGCTCGACGACGCGACAGGCGATGGCGTCGCCGTGATCGACCTCGACACCACGATGCCGGGATGCGCCCTCTACGACTTCGGCGACATGGTGCGCACGTCCACCGCCGCCGCGGCCGAGGACGAGCGAGACCTCTCGAAGGTGTTCTCCCGCAGGGAGTACTTCGAGCAGCTCGTGAAGGGATACCTCTCCGAGGCCAAGTTCCTCAACGAGGCCGAAATCGCCAATCTCGCGTTTTCAGGCAGGCTCATCACGCTCACGATAGGCATCAGGTTCCTCACCGACTACCTCGCGGGCGACGTGTACTTCCACACCGCATGCGACGACCACAACCTGGCGCGCTGCCGCACGCAGTTCAAGATGGTGGAGAGCATGGAGGCGCAGGCGTCCGACTACGAGGCCATAGTGCGCGCCTCGCTCTGACCGACGATTCCACAACCCGCCACGCGGCGACTACGAGGTGCTACAGGACATGAAACGCGAATTCAGAAAAAATCCCGGCGACAAGGACTTCAGGGGCGGCAAGCCCGCCTTCTTCAACAAGCACAAGAAGCGCAGACACGGCGGCCACGGCGGCCATGGCGGCGGCCCCGGCCGCCATTTCGGCCTGGCCGAGAAGGACGATGCGGCAAAGACGCCTCCGCTGCCCAAGGACCCGCCGCCGGCCGTGTTCGAGGCCAACGTGTTCGGCACCCTCGACAAGCGCCTTCAGTACGCCATCGCCGACGCAGGATACGTGACGCCAACTCCGATACAGGAGAAGGCGATACCGTTCCTGCTCGAGGGCCGCGACCTGATAGGCTGCGCCCAGACCGGCACCGGCAAGACGGCCGCGTTCATGCTGCCGATACTGAACAGGCTGCTTGCCAACGCCGAAGCCGGGAACGGCGGCACGGCCGGGCATCCGCGCGCACTGGTGCTCTCGCCCACGCGCGAGCTCGCTGCCCAGACCGCGGAGAACGTCGCGAAGTTCTCCAAGTACTCCGGCCTGAAGTTCGCCGTGGTGTTCGGCGGCGTGTCGCAGTTCCCGCAGGTCAAGGCCCTGCAGAAGGGCGCAGACACCGTGATCGCGACGCCGGGCCGCCTGATGGACCTCATGTCGCAGGGCGTGCTTTTCCTGGACAAGGTGGAGATGTTCGTGCTGGACGAGGCTGACCGCATGCTCGACATGGGCTTCCTCCCGGACATCCAGCGCATCATCTCGCAGCTGCCGCCGAACAGGGTCGCCGAGGGCGCCACCGCGAACGGCTTCAACGGCAAGCTGCGCCAGTCGCTCTTCTTCTCCGCGACGCTCTCGCCGGAGATACAGCGTCTCGCCGGCGAGCTGGTTTACGATCCCGTGCAGGTGACCATCAACCCAGAGGCCCCGACGGTGGACAAGATCAGCCAGAAGTGCATGCTCGTTGACAAGGGCGCGAAGGACAGCCTTCTCATACACCTTCTCAAGGAGCACGAGGAGTGGTTCAGGGTGATAGTGTTCGCGCGCACGCGCCACGGCGCGGACCGCATAGAGCGCAAGCTTCGGCAGGAGGAGATCAGCGCCGCCGCCATCCACTCCGACAAGACGCAGGCCCAGCGCACGCGCGCCCTCCAGAGCTTCAAGGCCGGAAAGACGCGAGTCCTCGTGGCGACCGACATCGCGAGCCGCGGCATCGACGTGCCCGACATCGACCTCGTCGTGAACATGGAGCTTCCCGTCGAGACCGAGAGCTACGTGCACCGCATCGGGCGCACCGCCCGCGCCGGCGAGAGCGGGCTCGCGATATCGTTCGTGGCGCCGGAGGAGCGCAACCTCCTCAAGGCCGTAGAGCGCTTCATCCGCAAGACGATCGAGCTGGACCGCGACCAGCCCTACCACTCGGAGGCGGCCGAGCAGCGCCTTGGCCGACAGGGGCAGGGGCTTCCGCAGGCGCCGTGGGTGCGCGGAGGCGCGCGCAACAAGAACGGAAACATGCGCCATCCAGGCGCCCACTTCTGGGGAAAGTCCAAGGGCGGCCACGGCGGCGGCAGGCCGAAGGGCGGTCCTGGCAAGGGCGGCCCCCGTGACGGCTTCGGCAGCGGCCATCGTGACGGCTTCGGCGGCGGCAAGGGCGGCCATCGGGACGAGTTCGGCGGCGGCAAGAAGAAGTTCGTGCATCCTGCGAACGCCAAGAAGCACAAGCGCGACCGCGCCAGCTTCAAGGGGCGCCGCCAGCCGGACTTCGGGCAGAACTAGCCGTCGGCCGGCCTAGACCTCGATCTTGATGATCTTGCGTATGATGGCCCAGCCGAGGACCACCAGCGCCACGGCGCCCGCCACGCAGGCGAGCCCCTTTGGCGACGTGAGGAACGGCTTCATCATCGCGGGCTTCATGACGGTGAGCGCCACGCCGAGGACCAGCGGCATGGCGGAGACTATTATGCCCTGGAGGCGTCCCTGCGCCGTGAGCGAGCGCACCTTGCGCTCGATGCGCATGCGTCCGAGGATGGTCTCCGATATCCTGTCGAATATCTCGGTGAGGTTGCCGCCCGTGCGGCGGGCTATGTCGATGGACGTGCAGACGAGCGTGAGGTCCTCGGATCCAACGCGCCTGTCGAGCGACGCAAGGGCCTCCTCGAAGCTGAGGCCCACGCGCATCTGCTGGAGCATCACGTTGAACTCCTGGGATATCGGCTTCTCGCCCCCCTCGACGACGCTTTCGAACGCCTGCGTTATGGAGAAGCCCGCGCGAAGGGCGTTCGACATGGTGCCGAGGGCCTCCACCAGCTGCTCGTTGAACTTGACGCGCCGCCGATCTCGCAGAAGGCGCGCGAAGCGCCCCGGAAGCGTGAAGACGAACGCGCCGGCGGCGAGGCCCAGCACCACGCCCGCGATCATCGACACGGCGCTGCTCACGCTGAAGAGCGGGATGAAGAAGAGGAAGAAGGCGACGAGGGCGGCTATGCGGCCGAGAGCGGCGATCTTCTCCGGCGGTATGAACATGAACACGTCCTCGAACTGCCGGCTCGTCTCCTTGCCCATCTCGTCGGCGTAGTTCTGCGCGCCGTCGTTGAGCGCGGAGACGAAGAGCAGCGCGAACGAGAAGAACGCGGCGGCCGCCGTCGCGACGGATCCCCAGAACAGCAGTGCGTATGCGACGGGAGTCTGCATGGGCTATATGCGGCCTCCAACCGATTCGAGGCGCACCTCCACGTCGCGCGACGGGTCGAAGATGGCGGTGTCGAGATGCAGGCCCCGGCTCTTGAGGTGCTCGTAGAACGTCGGTATCGCGCCGGTGGGATGGAAGCTTCCGGCGACGCGGCCGTCGGGATCGACGCCGCTCTGGCGGAACTGGAATATGTCCTGCATCACTATCTGCTGGCCCTCCATGCCCGTGACCTCAGAGATGGCCACAACCTTGCGGGAGCCGTCGGACAGGCGCGACTCGTGGATGATCACGTCGACGGCGGACGCTATCTGCTCGCGGATCGCGCGCGACGGAAGCTCCATGCCGCTCATGAGCACCATCGTCTCCAGGCGGGATATGACGTCGCGCGGGGAGTTGGCGTGCACTGTCGTGAGCGAGCCGTCGTGGCCGGTGTTCATGGCCTGGAGCATGTCGAGGGCCTCGCCGCCGCGGCATTCGCCGACGATGATGCGGTCCGGGCGCATGCGCAGGCAGTTCTTGACGAGGTCGCGGATTGTGACGGCGCCGCGGCCCTCGATGTTGGGCGGGCGGGCCTCCAGGCGCACCACGTGCGGCTGCGGGAGGCGAAGCTCCGCGGCGTCCTCCACGGTGACGATGCGCTCGCCGCGCGGGATGAAGCCGGAGAGGAGGTTGAGAAGGGTGGTCTTTCCCGATCCGGTGCCGCCGGCGACGATGATGTTCTTGCGCAGGATGACGCATGCCTTCATGAACTCGGCGGCGTTGCGCGTCCAGGTGCCGAAGTTCACGAAGTCCTCCACGGTGAGCGTCTTCTTCGCGAACTTTCGTATCGTGACGATTGGGCCGGACAGCGAGAGGGGGGGGATGATCGCGTTGACGCGCGAGCCGTCGGCGAGGCGCGCGTCAACGTATGGCTGCGACTCGTCGATGCGGCGGCCTATGGGCGAGACGATCCGCTCTATGACGGCCATGACGCTCGCGTCGTCGAGGAACTGGAGCCCCGTTAGCTGTAGGCGGCCGCGCCGCTCCACATAGACGCGGCGGGGGCCGTTGACCATGATTTCCGTCACGGAGTCGTCGGCAAGAAGATCCTCCAGCGGGCCGAGGCGCATGGCCTCGTTGAACACCTCGCGCTCGAGGCCCTCGGCCTCGATGCCGGCGGGAAGCCTGCCGTTCGACTGGACCTGCGAGACGATTTCGTGGATCCGGGCCGTGGCCTGCGCCTCGAGTCCGGCCCGGTCAACTCCTGCGACGGTGAGGCGCTTCAGGTCGAGTCGCGAGACGAGCTCGCGGTGTATCTGCTCCTTGACCTGGCGGCGCACCTCGGCCATCGGGTCGGGCTGCTGGTCCGCGTCGTCCTCCGGCGGCTGGGCGCGCGCCCCGCCGTCGTCGTCCGCGGCCTCGCCCCCGTCGGTCTCCTCGCCGGGCTCGAAGGCCGCCTCGTCGTCGCCGTCGGGCATCGGGAAGACGCGCATCACCGTCTCGCCGACCTGCACCACCGACTCTGGCGCGAGCGCGACGAGCCCCTGCGTCGGCGAGCCGTTGACCAGCGTCCCGTTGGCGCTGTGCATGTCCTGGATAGTCGCCGTGTCGCCGCTGAGCGACAGAATGGCGTGGCGCTCCGACACGCCGGGGTCGTTCAGCGAGATGTGGCAGGCGTTGCCGCGCCCGATTATGTACGAGCCGTCCTCCAGCACGAAGCGGCTCGGGCTCGACGATTCGTCGCCCGGCTGCACCATGTCTATTCCGAATGCCATCAGCGTCTCCCTCCTATTTCAAGCTGGCGTTTCATGTTGAGCTCCTCTATCTCGCTGCGTATCTTCGCGAAATCGACCTGCGGCAGCTCCTTCTCGTAGGAGGTGTCGTTGCGGTTGCGCAGGGTCAGGGCGAGGCGTCCCTTGATCTGCTCGCAGAAGACGAGCATCTCGGCCTCGCGCGGGGTCACCTCGAGCGTCACGGTGGAGTAGGCCGTGCCCCCGAAGTTCAGTGGCGAGGTGGTCTTCGCGGTGTCCTTGCCGGTGGCCAGCACCAGCACGTTCTGGAGCATGGTGCAGGTGACGAGGTCCATGACGGGCTTGCCGTCCTCGCCCGTCTTGGGGAAGGAGAACGTGCCGATCACGTCAACGTGGTCGTTGGGCTTCACCATGCCGCTCACGGCGGCGGCGCCGGAGGCGTTGATCGAGACGGCGCGCATCTTCTTCTTCACGTCGGCGGCGAGGCCGCTGCCGATCGGGTTGCCGCCCTCGATGTCGCTCCAGAACACGATCTCGCCGGTTCTGTGCCCGCTCACGAGGCGGCGCCCGATGATCTCGGGGGCCTGCTCCTTCGTCAGGGCCTGCCCGCGAAGTCCGCTTTCAGGCACCACGCGCGTGCCGAGGTGCTTTTCCAGAAGCGCGGTTCCGCCCGGCACGTTCTCGGCGAAGCACAGCACGGTCATCGTGCCGTGGCGGGCGCGGAAGTCGCTCTTCATCTTCTCGATCTCGGCGTCCCTCGACGCGAGGTAGGCCCGCGTGAGGATGGCGGCCAGCAGCCCGGCCGCGATGGCTATTATCAGCACGATCTTCTGTTTCATTCTCCCTGTCTCCTCATCTTCTGCGAAGCTCCGTCATGCGCGCGCCCTCCGGCACGTCCTCAGCCAGGAACGCGGCCGCGCGTCGGCCCTTTGCGAACATCCTGAAGTTTCCCGCCGAGGAGGGCAGCTCATCCCATCCGTCGCGGGCGTACTCGGCGGCGGCCCTTGCCGCCGCCTCCGACGCCGTTCCCGGCTCGAAGCGCACCGACACCTCGTAGTTCCCCGCCATCGTGGCCTGGTACGCCGGCTGGCTGGAGCTCATCCGGCGCGCGAATATCCATCCGGCGGCGATGGCTACGGCGGCAACCGCTACGGCAATTGCGACGGCGATTCTTGCAAAGCGCCTCATAGCAGCCCATCCTCCTCTCCGGCGACGGAAGTCGCGGGCTCGAAGCGCGGCAGCCCCATCGCGGGCATCGAGGTCTCCTCGCCGAGCTTGACCTCCCTCTTCTCCGGCTCGCCGAACATGTACGTGGCGGCGAGCTCGTCCAGGTCTATGGTGAAGTCCAGGCGCTCGCGCACCATCTCCACGGCCGGCACCGAGCGCAGGGCCGGCGGCAGGCAGCTCCGCGTGCGCTCGGGCATGTCGCCGGCCTCGTAGCCGCTGCCTGTCTGGGCGTTGCGCCCGGCTATGGAGCGCGTCATGCTCATCACCCTTGCAGACTCCGGGAATATCGCGGCGAAAGCGAATATCGCGCTGAGTATGAGCGTGAACGCGAAAATGCCGACCGCGAACTCCACGGCCGCCTGTCCTTCCCTACCGCGCATGCCGAGTGCCTCCCGTTGGCGCGCCGCCGCCGCCCGTGTGGACGATGCAGCGGTCGCTGTTCTCCGCAAGCCACATTACCCCCTTCGAGCGGAAGGAGGCCGAGTTCCACTTTTCGAGCGTGGCGCAGAACGGGCATCCCGACACGCCCTTGCCCTCGGCGCAGGCCTGCACGTGGTCGCGCGTGTGCACCACCCATGAGTCGTCTGCCATGTTCTGCCGCTCCTCGGACGCCCCGGCAAGCATTATCAGGCGCACGGCCGTGAAGGCGGGCGTGACGAGCGGCAGCTCGCCTTCGAGGTTGACCGTGCGCCCGTCTATCTCGCCGAAGGGCTTGGCGGCGGCGGTCCAGAGGTTCTGGCGGGCCGACACGCCGGGCGTGACCGGAGTGAGGGTGCCGACGACGCGGGTGACCGCGGAGCAGCCGAACACGTCGTAGCGGCTCTGCACGTCGCCGATGAGCGGCAGGTGGTCGGGTCCGTCGCGGTGCATCTCGGTCCACTGCCGCCAGTCGCCGTTGTAGGTGCACCACACGAAGTCGGTCATGTTCGTCAGAACGCCCGAGCGGTCGAAGGACGGCTCGTCAACGCCCTCGCACCCGGCGCGTCTGGCGAGGTCTATCACCGTGCGGCGGATGCGCGCGCCGTCGCAGTCGGGATCGACGTCGCGCAGCGCGCCGGCGACGCGGTTCACGGCTACGGGGTAGAACTCGGGGTTCACGGGGGACGGTATGGCCCCGGCGGGCACGTCGCCCCAGCCGTTGAAGTTCCTCAGCAGGTCGTACATCGCGCCCCTGAGGAAGAACCAGCACCAGTCCTCGCCTTCGATGGCCTGATAGAACGCGCGGTTGTAGAGCGGGTGCGCGCCGTTGGCGGAGTAGTTGAAGAACTGCGCGTTGTCGCAGCCGGCATAGACGCCGTCGGCCACGGCGCCCATCAGCATCATGGCGTAGTCCTCGCTCTTCGTCGGCCACGACTCCGTGGGCGGAACGTACTTGACGGCGCCGGCGATCGACTGGCCGATCAGGCGCGACATCCCGGGGTCTGGCTCGACGCCGTTTCCGGCGGCGACGCGCTGCGAGGCGTAGAGGGCGGCGCAGGGCCCCGCGAAGATCAGCCTCTCCTGCAGATGCTGCACTCCGGCGACGAGGTTGGACGTCTCGCCCGGAACGTCGCAGTGGCGGCAGGCGATGTCTATCTGCGCCAGGTTGAGCGCGCCGAGCGCGTTGAGCGTTATTCCCTGCCAGCGCGCGGCCGCGAGGGCGGCGCCGTCGCCAGCGTTCTGGAGGCGCCCCTTGCCGCGGATGGACATGAACACGTCCGCGTTCACGAGCACGAGCACCAGTAGCCCGAGCATCATGAACACGAGCACCAGCACTATCTGGCCTCCTGCGCCGCGCAGGCGCTCTGCGGTACGCGACTTCATTGCAGGTAGAAGGGGTAGTGGCCCTCGATGCGGGCCTCGCCGTTGACCGTGTACTGCCTTGCGTACTCGTCGTCGCCCACGTACAGCGGGCGGCGCTGCCACACGCGCATGATCAGCTCGCCCGATTCGCCGCCCGGCCCTGAGCAGTTCCATCCGAGGTGAGCGCCGTTCCAGTACTCGAAGTCGAGGATGCCGCTTGTCTCCGCGTCGTTCTCGGCCTGGAGGTATGACCCCATGCGGCTCACGAGCGCGCCGGTGGAGAGGCTCTCGCCCCTGTCGTCGGTGGTCTTGCACGGGCCGGCGGTGGACATGGTGGATATCCGGACCGTCTTCGTGACCATGAAGTCGTTGAACCCGACGGTGCGCGCCCTGGCGGCGCGGGCTGCCGCGTAGTCCAGCACCGAGTGCATGGTGAGCAGCCCGGTGTACTCGTAGATCAGGAAGAACACGATGCAAAGCACAAGCATGACGACGACCGTCTCGATCATCGCCTGCCCGGCCTTGCCTCTCCGGGGGCTGTGCAAGGGAGCGTCCTCCGCGTCTGGCTAGTTGTTCTCGCCCAGGCGCTTGATGGTGTTCTCGTCGAGCGACTCGACGGCCTGCTTGGCCTTGTCGCCCTCCTCCTGGGAGATCGCGGATGTCGCGCCGGCCACCTTCTTGCCGACGCCGCGGCCGAAGTAGGTGAACACGGCGATGAGGGATATCGCGATCAGCGCGACGATGATGATGTACTCGATCATCGTCTGTCCCTTCTTTAGCTTGCGGTTCTTCATGTAGTCTCTTCCTTTCTTTCGCTGGCGCTTGTCACGGATATTCGCACGTCACGAGCTGCGTTGTGCGCGCAGCCGAGCTCCGCGCCGCCGAGACGAACCACCTCAGCGCCGCGACGACGCCGAGCAGCGCCGCGAACACTATGATGTATTCCAGCGCCGCCTGCCCGGCCCGTGCGTGTTTTCTGCCCGATTTCACGGCGAAGAGTATATCACAAACGCCGCGCGCTTGCAATCAATTGTGCGCGGGCGCGGGGGGAGATTCCGGGGCGATCGCCCTGAAGAGCGAGGCGAGCTTCTGCTCTGCCGTGCGCCCGGCGACGTGCGCCACGAACACCTCGCCGCCAGGGCCCGTACGGTGGAAGGTCGCACGGCCGTCTCTCACGTCGATGCGCGATATGCCGGCCCTTGCGCAAAGCACGCGGAACTCCGCCAGCTTCACGAGGCGGGCCGCCGCCTTGGGGAGCCTGCCGTAGCGGTCGGCCAGCTCGGCGCGCAGCCGCCTGACGTCGGGGACGGACGCGGTCTCGGCGAGGCGGCGGTGGAAGTCCATGCGCTGGCCCTCCTCCTCGACGTAGTCGTACGGCAGGCATGCGCCGGAGTCGTCGAGGTCTGACGCGCCGGGCGAGAAGTCCAGGAAGTCTATGTTGAGCGTCACGTTCACGACGTCTGGCGCGCTCTCGCCCTTGAGGCGGGCGATAGTGCGCTGCAGCAGCTGGCAGTACAGCTGGAAGCCGACGGCGGCGATGTGACCGCTCTGTGCGCTGCCGAGGAGGTTGCCGGCGCCGCGCAGCTCCAGGTCGCGCAGCGCGATGCCGAACCCGGCCCCGAGACCGGCGTGCTTCTTGAGGGCGTCGAGGCGCTCGCGGGCCTCGGCGTCGATCGTCTCCTCCTCCGGTATGAGGAAGAACGCGTGGCCCTGGCGCGACGAGCGCCCGACGCGGCCGCGCAGCTGGTACAGCTCCGCGATGCCGAAGTGGTCAGCCCGGTCAACGAGGATGGTGTTCGCGCGGGGGATGTCGAGGCCGCTTTCGACGATGGTCGTGGAGAGAAGCACGTTCGCGTCGCCGCGCGCGAAGCGGCGCATCTTCTCGGCGAGGACAGGCGCGGGCATCTGGCCGTGGGCGACCTCGATCTTCGCCTCCGGAACGAGCGAGCGCAGCCGCGCGGCCACCTTGTCGATGGTCATCACGCGGTTGTGCAGGAAATAGACCTGCCCGCCGCGCGCGAGCTCGCGCTCGATCGCGCCGCGCACCACGGCGTCGGTTCCGCGCGCGATCGTGGTGTCGGTGGCGACGCGCTCGCGCGGGGGCGTGCGCAGCAGCGACAGGTCGCGCACTCCCGTCATGGAGAGGTAGAGCGTGCGCGGGATTGGCGTGGCGCTCATGGTCAGCACGTCCGCCGTGGCCCTCAGGCTCTTTAGATGCTCCTTCTGCTTGACGCCGAAGCGCTGCTCCTCGTCGATCACGACGAGGCCGAGGTCGTGGAAGCGCACCTTGGACGACAGCACGGCGTGCGTGCCGATCACTATGTCCGTCGCGCCGGAGACCAGCCTTTCGCGCACGCCTTTCTTGGCTGACCCGCAGATGAACCTGCTCATCGTCTCTATGCGCACCGGCGTGCCGTCGAAGCGCGCGAGGAACGTCTCGTAGTGCTGCTCGGCGAGGACGGTGGTGGGGGCCAGCACTACGGTCTGCCTGCCGTTCATGGCCGCGATGAAGGCCGCGCGCATGGCGACCTCCGTCTTGCCGTAGCCGGCGTCGCCGCAGATGAGGCGGTCCATGGGCCGGGAGCTCGCCATGTCGCGCTTGACGTCGGCTATGGCCTTCTCCTGGTCCGGCGTCTCCTCGTAGGGGAAGGCGGCCTCGAACTCCGCGACGCCCTCGGCCTCGACGTCGAAGGCGAAGCCTGGAATCACCGCACGGCGGGCCTGCGTCTCGAGAAGGGAGGCTGCGAGGTCCTGCACGGCGCGGCGGGCGTTCTCCTTGTCCTTGGACCATCTGCGCCCGTCGAGGCGGTGCAGCTTCGCCTCCTCGCCCTTGACGCCCACGTAGCGCGAGAGGAGGTGGGCGTGCGCGGTGGGCACGTGCAGAAGCGCTCCGTCGGCGTACTCGATCGTGAACACCTCGCTCCGCCTGCCCGCGACGTCGATCTCCGTGGAGCCCTTGAATATCCCGATGCCGTAGTCCAGATGCACCACGAGATCGCCCGGTTCGAGGTCGAGGTCGCCCGTGAAGCGCTCTCCGGTCACGGCGGACGGCGCGGCGCGCGACGCCTTGCGCCTGTGCGAGAACACCCGGTCGCTCTTCGTGACGACGACGAGGCCCGGCACCTCGAATCCGCCGCCCATCTCCTGGTCCTCCACCACGAGCGAACCCTTCTTCTCGGCGGCGACGAGGTACGCCTGCAGTCGCGCGCGGGCGGCGTCGATCAGCTCTGGGCTGCGCGCGGTCTCGATGCCCAGCTCGGCGAAGCCGGGAAGGGGAGACGTCTGGAACGCGGAGTTGGGCACGCCTCGCGGCGCGGGATCGCCGGTGTAGATGACACGCGCGGCGGCAGGAAAGGATACTGGAATCCTGGACGAGTACTCGTTGTGCTCGAGGAACAGAAACGACGATCCGTCGGGCATCACGTCAACGAGACGCTTCGCGGCGTCCCCGGCGGGAAGGTCGGCCGGGACGAGCTCGACGGACTTGACGGACTTAGTGCTTGTCTGCAGCGCAGGATCGAAACTGCGGAGCGATTCGAGGTCGTCGCCGAAGAACTCCGCTCGCACGGGCGCCGGGGCGTCGGGAGACCATGCGTCCAGCACGCCCCCGCGCACCGCGAACTGCCCAGGCGCCACGACCTCCGGCGCGCGTTCGTAGCCGCCTGCGAGCAGCCGCTCCTGAAGTTCGGCGAATCCGACGTTGGAATCTCCCGATTCGTCCGGCGCGAGGGCGAGCCGCACCGTCGCGGCGGCGACGGCCGCGGCC
>JAEEGL017075725.1_pt1 | contig 21057 bp, 37 predicted proteins | sample 9134231 | NCBI WGS metagenome assembly JAEEGL01 (sample SAMN16246548, study PRJNA631951) | gut metagenome | biome: gut microbiome; feature: rumen; material: fiber-attached | host: Bos | place: Iran: Karaj | collected 2018-10 | reverse complement strand
CTTTGATTGTGTGCCTCAAAGTCCTCGGTATTTTCATTATAATATCCCACAATTGGACAGCCCGGTAATGAATTTGCCATATCTTTAGCAACAGCTTTTGTGATAATGCTACCATTACGATTTGGGTCATCTCCTACATAACATACCTTAATTTGACACTTTGAAATAAGAGGATTTGAGGTTGATGTTACATTGATCAGTTCAATAGGAGAATCTATTGCTATACTATTATTCATTTTCACTCCTCCTACTTCATACTCTCTCTGTTTGCGATTGTTTTATCAGACAATTGTTCATCATCTTTTTTAGGACGACCAGCTTCTTTGCCTTCTGTAGAAGTTTGCGAATTACCAGATGTTGATTTATTTTTTCTGCCCAAATTTTGAATATCTTCACTACCAATAGTAGATGACATCATAGGAGGTATCATAATTTCACTTAATCCTAATACATCATTTTCAAAATATGCAGTACTTAAAATTGCATTTTGAGAATGTCCTAATGCAATTTGCGCAAACATCTTACCATAACCAATCTGCATTTCTTCTTTATACAATTTAGATAATTCTTTGTAATTATATTGTGTAGTATCTAATATATAAAATCTAAAGTTATATTTCTTCTTACTCTTGATTCTTCTCTGTATTATTGTATCAAATAAAATCTCAAATTGCAACTTTAAATCGCGCATAACACCTTCATCTTGTAAAATTGAATTTGTTAATGCAAGATTTCCGTCTGAGTTGAATATATTTTTAGCAACACCGGCCGCATTATACACAGTACGTTCAACTCTTTCAAGATCATCATTATCAACATTTCTTGCATCTGATAAATCAATCGAGTCAATATCCGCAAATGTAGTAATAATATCTGTTCCAACAGAATGTTGCAACATTGCAACCGCATTATTATGAATATCCTTAGCTTCATCAACATCAAAGATTAAATCACCATTTTTATCTATTGGAAGCTTTTGAACAATAATTTTTAATAAATCTTGCATTTGCTTACGACGATCTAAATCTTGCGCTGCATCCAAATCTATTAATGCAGGAATAACATTGAAGAATAAAGGCAAGTCTCCTGCGCCATTTAAACTAAACTTAACGGCGTATCCAGGATCTAAAAGATACCAAACTCCAACATCTCCTTGGAAGTCAGGTTGCAATTTTCCTTGTTTATATAGCAAATATCCTTTCTGAAAATCTTTAGGAAACATTTTAAGAACTCTCATTCTATAATTTATGTCTTTAAATTTTTCATCAAAATATGCCATATTGAATTCAATAGCAGGAAGATTATTTATATAATATCTACAGCGGCAATATTCTGGAGGTAACTCTTGGAGTAATATACTGTTTGTTCCCTCTATAATATAACCATAATATACGCCATACTTTAAGACCTTTAACGCAATGTCTCCGCAAAGTTTTTTAATATGTGTATTATCTAAATAATCTAAACTTTTAAAGAATTCGTTTGTAATTTTTATGCAGTCTTTTTCATTATCTAAAACTGCTTCATCATAAATTGTTGGAATTGTATACCAATCCCAGCGATACATTGTAGCATAATAATTAATAAGTCTTTGATAAATACCATCTATTCTATAGAAATAATCTGAAATTGCTCTAATTGCACGATAATCTCTATCAATAATTGCGCGCATTACTGCTCGCTTGTCAATACATCTTCTTCCATCTATTTTCTTATAAAATCCTAAATCAATAATTGCATCTTGAAGAGTTTTTATTCCCACTTTTATTTGTCCATAGTCCGTGGCGCCATTCATATCAAAGCCCTTACTTCTAATGGCTTCTTGTCTATCCTTATTTTCCAAAAGCTCCACCTCCTTAGCTTCCATATGCTTTATTAATTATATAATCGTAAGTAATAAGATTTTCATCAGTATATGGAATTTCAATTAATTTAATATCATGTAATTGACAAAATCTACGCTTTTTCGCATCGTTAAATTGTTGTTGATAAAAACCTTTTTTACCACCAAATCTACTGCTTGGTTCATAGTGTTGTCTTCCTTGATATGCAATTAAAAAATCTATATTGCCATCATCATCAAAGACAGCGAAATCAAATCGAAGCGGTCTACCATTTGAGCTGTTTAATCCCTCAAAAGATAATTCCATTTTAAAATTTAATCCTGCTTCTTTTAAAATTTCTTCTATTTTTATTTCTCCTCTACTTGCTCTCATAATACCTCTCCTATCCAATATGTGTGCTAAAACGCCATTCCGCAGCATTAAATCTCTTCTTCTTTTTGCGTTTACTATCTTCAACTTGTTTTATATAATATAATCCATATTCAAATGCTGAAAATTTATCTTTCTTAATTCCACGATTAGCTTGTTTTAAAATAATATTAACACCTTCATTTTCTTCACGAAGATTTAACATCTCTTCTTTTAATATGGAAGTTAATGTATATGGTTTTAAGTATTCTGCCCTTTCTTCTGGTGTCATTTGTTTTCCTTTTTGAGTTCCCAATAATTTTGTTTTAGCAATTCTTTCGTCAATAAGGAATTTAATTCTTCCAGAAATAAGCTGCGTTTGAACATTAGAATGTGCTTCTGTATTAATCGGCGCATTAGCCTTCATTAAATACATAGCATCTTGTTCTGTTCTTGGAGTTCTAAATTTTTTATATTGTTGTTCAATATCGGGAGTTGTTCCCCCAATTACACCAAAATCAGGATATTCATCTCCTGTCAATGGATCGATTTGTGGTTTAACCATAAAGTCTATTAAACCACTACCAAGACCGTTAGCATCTATTACAACACGTCTTGCTTTATATTTATAAAATAGGCGTTTTGCTCAAATAGCCTGGTCTTCAAAATGCATATCGCTTAAAACATATATATTAACTAATGATTTAATTGATACATCACCATAATTTTGTGGAGTTACTTTAAATACAGTAATTACACTATCACAGCCATCTTTACCAGAGCTTTGGCGCGCAACGTCCATTGATAAGATATAATAACTTTGTAAACTCGAACGACCAGAATGTTCATATTCTGGTTTTTGTAAATTACGATTTCTATCAAATGCTTCTCCATTAAAGAAAGCATCTGCAACTGTTCCACTTCATTTAGATTCATATTCACGCTCAAATGATGCTTCATTGAACGTTCCATCTCGTTTTAAGTCTTGAATAAAATTCTTATCCAATAGTCCAGTCAATACAGGAATTCTAAAGGTTCCACCCATAATTATAGCTTTTTCTGGTTCCGTTACCATCCATACTAAGAACTGGATTAATTTATCATAAGCGAAAGTATTCTTATATCCTGCAGTGGTAACAAAAATCTGAGATTTGTTAAGAGTTTCTTCTGGATGCATTGATCCATCCATGCAAAGTCTTGAAACATTCATAGTTGGAATAATAACTTCTGATAAGATCTGTCCATCTACGCCAACACACTCTTCAACAAGTCCGCCATGACGACGCTTACCTCTTGATTTTTCACTTGCCGCAATGTTGTCAAAGAAAGACCCATTTTTAAACATATAACAAACATAGTCTTTTCCTTCTCTTGTTTTTCCTGGTCTTCTATCTAATTCTCTTTCAAATCCAGGAACAAGAGTGCAGATTTCATTAACCTTTTCTTTAACAATACCCGCAGCCTGTTCCTTACCACCAGAAGTAACAAACAACTTTGCTCTTGGATATAATACACATCGGCACATTAGAACCAATACTGATAAGAATGATTTAGAATACGCACGAGGGAATACCATGTAAACATATTTATATCGCATCGCCGCACGCAAGAATACCCTTTGATAAAAGAAGAACTTTAAACCATTTTCCGGTATTTCTCCATCTCGTCCAGTTTGAAGAAAATCCACAAACATATCGGGGTATTCTCGCCAGAAAGCAATATATTGTCTTAATTGAGGTTTAATGGCTTCAATTCTTTCTTCTGATAATCCAATTTTTCTTCGGTCTTGAGAAAGTTCCAATAGGTCTTGCAATGCCATAATTATCTACCCTTTCTAAGATCTCTTAAGAAATCTTCATCAGTAAGATTTTCTATAAACTTTTCATCATCTTTCGCAAGATCATCTTCAAAACCAGTAAATTCTTCAAATTCGCCATCAGTAATATAATTAAGATCATCACTGAATAAAGCATCTTCAAGAATATCTTCATCACTGGCCGCATCCGCATCCATTTCGGCTTCACGCTGTTTATCCATCTCAATCTGCTTAACCGCATTCTCAATAAGATTACCAATGTTAGTTTCTTCGGTAATTAGAGATTGAGTATAACCTTGTAGATCTTGAAGCACTCTATCAACTTTATCTTTTGGACTATCAACATAATAACGAGGAATAAATCCATCTTTTTCGCACATCATAACCAGTTCAGAAATTGAGTCAACAATTTCGCCATTCTCAGCTTTATTTTGAGCGGCGGTAAACTTACCACTCTTCATTAAGCTGTCATACATCTTTTGCATTTTTTGTGCGCCATCGACATCTCCAAGATCTATAAGTTGATCAAGCTTGAGTGAAGTCTTTGCCAATTTTTTTAATGTGTCTTTATGTCCTGCCGTTTGAATATCATAAGAATCCATAAAATCATTATAATATTGTTCAAGTTGAACCCATTCTTCTGGTTTATAAGATTTACCCCATTTTAATTTTAGATAAGTAATATCTTCTTCTGTTAATCCAAGTTCATCCGCAGTTTTTGCCGGTTCTGCATTTTCCATGGGAACAAAACTATAAGGCTCGTCTTGTGCGACCGGTTCAGGCTCCGGCGCAAACACCACTTCCTCAAAAGTCTTTTCTGGAATTATAGTCTTTTGTTCTTCAATCGCCATCGTGATCTCTTGGACATCTTTGCCTTGGCGTTCCATGCTTTCGCGCAAACGCTTTTCCGCAAGCTCCTGTAAGAAATCAGTGTCTTTTCAACGATATTGTTTATATTGATTTAATTTCATCTTGGATAGATATCTACCCAGGATAGTCATGCCAGTCACTTTATGCTTATCTTGTCCGTATTTTGCTAAAAGTTTATTTCACTCTTCTGGAATATATGGAACATCAACTTCCTTTAAAATAGGTATAAATGTTGACGCATCTCAATTATCTACGTGCATTGTCAAACATTTTTTACAAATTGGAATTGTTCCAGCATCGGGATATTTTTCTAAATTATTTGATTGATAAAATTCACCACGTTTTAAAGTTTTATGACATTTTTCGCAATATATTAAATCATTTTTGTTCGTTTGAGTTGCCATACAATTATCCCTCCTTTATGTTATTTTAGTAGCAAAAGCCGCAAATTATTCTTTTTTGCCCCTTTTATTGCGACACTCTTTACAAATACTATAAAAGCCATCTTTACTGGTTTTGTTTTTACTAAAATATTTATTGTGGGCTAATTTTATCTGACCGCATCGAGAACATTTTTTATAAGTGCCTTTTTCTTCGTTTAAATAATACCAGTTTAAAAAATCATCCTCAGCCGCTGAAGCTATCAAATTAGGGATTTTCTTACGCCATAAAGAAGAGATGTATTCAAGACTATGACGAATACCAAACTCTTCTTCTAAAATATCTCGTATTTCCGCATTTTGTAATCCATCTATTTTGCATTCAACAATTCGGTAGTATAGAGGATGATCCTTTAGAGCCATTGCGCTTACTTTATCAAACTCCTCCATAAGATACCAAGTATCGCTAAAAAAGTCTCCTCACGCACGCTCTTTTAATTTTGAGTAATTACATAAAATGATAGAGCAGATATTCGGATCCATCAGCGACACTCCAGTAGGCTGAGGGTATCCTTCCTCATCTCATTCAACTCCTTCTGGTAATGCTGTGTAATGTTCTGAATGGACTAAGTGCATGGCCTGCACGGGAGGCTTATAGGCTTGTTTAATTACATATTGATCTTTGCGAGTTTCGATTAAGGCTTTCTTTGCTATATAAGCATCACGCCCTTCGGATTTTCGCACGATCGCATCCCACGCAGCGATTGCGCCATCTGTTTGTGCTAATTCGGGTATATCTTCTCTATCCTTTTTTGTTATTGAAATTTTTGGTTGCATTATTATGTGTTTATTATCTGTTGTTATATTATAGACGCCATCTTCGCCATTTTCAAATTGGGAAACCAGGCCTTCGTAAGAAGTTTCTCTCTTGTTTACTGTAGCCAAACGGTTTTCGGTAAGAATTTTTTTCTCCTTTTTCTCTTCTTTCTCCATACAGAAGACCAAATAGTCTGCCAAAATTTCAAGGTATCCTGGATCAGGGTTAGGGTTTTCCTCTAAGATTTTATTTACTACTTCAAGTCTTTCTTGCGGAGAATCTAAAGTATAGTCTAATTTTGTCACTAATTCTTCCTCCGAAAGTTTCCTTTACACAGTAATTATACCAGAAATTTTTCACACTTGTCAAATATTTAAATTTTATGTTATAATAATTATAAGGAGATGATTAAAAATTATGTTAATGACAATTTATTGGTGTGGAGTTGGCGCATATCTCGTTACGGCATTATGCCTTCTGTATAAGATGTTCCATGATCCAGATATTTTAAAACTTACTGAAGAAATGCAAGCAAGAAACATTCATTCGAGTTTTTTAAAACAATTTAGTGTGTTCTTTTGGGCATTAGTGCCAATCGCGCATTGGCTATACGCAGTAGGATTTTTTGCTTGTGTTGTTGATGGCGAATTTTGGGTAATGACAAAAATGAAAGTGCAGAAAAAAGCAGAGGAAATGATGAAGTAATGATTACATTAATAAAAATTTATTGTTTAGGAGTTATTGTTAGCGCAGTTAGCGTAATATTCCTATTGGTAAAATTAAATGATAGTAAATTTTATGATGTGCTGGTATTGTATGCAAAGAAAAATGGGAGAGATTTAGATGAGCCACTTTTAAGTATTGGGTTTCCACTTTTTGCTTGCATGGTGCCTTTATTTCATTGGTTAGCGGCTGGAATGTTTTTATTGCTGGCTTTAGGGGATAAGCATAGAGAAGAAGCACTGGAAACATTTAGGAGAAAATTAGAAGATGAATAATGTAGAACTTTTTGTAAAACATTGGAAAGAAGAGTTGCGGAGCTTGGTTCAACCGATCGTTAAAGCGGGCAAGCGCAAACCCACTATAACTATCATTAGGGTGGGAGATACTCCTGATAGCGGCATGGAGGAAATGTGTAAGGAAGTGGGATTTATTGGAGACATTTACCGCATTCCAATAGATAGTGGAATTAAGCCGGAGGATTTGTGGGAATTGGCTTTGCAGTGCGATACCGATGAAGTGTATGTGGAGGAGCCGTTACCGGACGGTTTTTATAATCCAGTATCTACTGGAGAGTATACTAAAAAAGGAATTCTTACTTTTCTAAAATCCCTAAATATAGACCCCCCTGTCAGTAGAGTGGTGATAGCGTTTGCGGCAGGAGGCTATGAGGTGCAGATAGGCGAGCAAGTTTTGACGCAGGAAGATGTTAAGCTATTGGAACAGATGGCAGTGCTGGAAAGTGGAATTGAGTATTGGAAAGACGAAAAAGAGAACAAGTAGTTCTCTTTTTTTCGTGTTTAGGAGGGAGGGAGGTTTTAGTGGGAGTGGTGGGGAGGCTTTTTAGTTTAGTTAGTCGTGACTAACTTTCTTCCCGAAACCACCCCCCGTGGTAGACATTTTCAACTGATAAAAATTTCACAAGTACGCTGGTAGGATCTCCAGTTAGTCGTGACTAACTGGAACAGATAGGCGTGCCCGCCTCCCGCATCTTTGCATTATACAAGATGATGCAAAAAAAATTCATTTTAGGGCTTGTAAAGCATTTTAAAAGTGCTATTATGTAATTGCCAAAGATAAAACGGCAGAAAGAAAAGAGGAAAACAAAAAATGAAACAGTACACAATGACAGAACGCACAGAAGACTATCATCAGTATTTAGCCTTCAGTCCGGAAGACTTTGACACAATGGAAACTATGGTTAATGAAGAGATTGAAGTCTTCAAGTCCATGAGCGATGAAAAGAACCGCAACTATATGGAATGGCACGGCTTTGAAGTCTATTGTGACTATAACGAGTTCTTCAAGGGTTATGAAGACGATGAAGAAGAACCGCTGTTTGCAGACTTTGATACCTATAAAGAGTTCAAGGGAGACTTCAACACCTTCATCGCACGCATTAAGTTCTCTATCAAATCTGACGGTCACGGAAAAGTAACAGTTGACGCAAGTCAGGGTTGTTACCTTGAAGAGGTGACAGTGAAAGAAGAAGAAGGTTCAACACTTCATGTAAATCTCTTCTAACAGCTAAACATTGTGAAACAATCACAATGTTTCACAAGTATCATCAACTGCTAACATAGGGTTGATGGTACTTGTGAAACAAAAGAAAGGCGGGAAACACATGAAACACTATACTATGGCAAAGGCAATGCACCTTTACCACATTAACAACTATGCCACAACCTACACAATAGGCTTTGTGCTTAATGGCATGGTGTATGCTATCTCATTAGCAAGCGTACCCACAAAGTGGTTGTACTGGATGTTTAACGGCAAGCAGTGGGTAGTGCGCTTACGCATTAGCGCAACCGAAAAGAGCAAACTGACTAAAAAGGCGGGTTGTATATGCGTAGGCGCTGAAAGCGAACTGTTTGACGATACAAGCAAGTACAACAAAGGTGACCAGTTCGAAAGCATCATTTACACAGCTATGACAGGCAAAACGTGGCACAAAGATAGTACGCCATGGTGGAATGGTGCGGACATTGAAACAGAGGGCGCTAAAATACAGGTAAAGTTTAACGGCGCAACCGTTGTCAAAATGAGCCAGTTAATCAAATATGCATAACTCACAGAGTGAAGCGATAACACTTAAAACACTAACCTTATAAAGTGAAGACAGGAGGACAAAAACATGAAAAACACTGTTAAGGACATGCTGATGCACTACACAACAACCGCTGATCTTGAAAAGGCATTTACCGCATTATGGAGAAGCGCTAAACTGCACGGCTTTACAATGGAGTTTGAAGATGAGGTGTTCATGATTTCTCACCTTGACTGGTATATCGAATATGACGAAAACAAAAATGGAGTTGTAACATTCTATGATGAAGCAGACGGTGAAATTGAATTCAAAAGAACCGGCCGGAATGGTTCTCATCTCAAAATTGTAAAATGGAACCTTGACCGGATGGCCTTCTTCAGAAATTTCAAATTTGAAGAATAAAAAAGCTCCCAAAAGCTTTTTTATGGCTGCGCGCGCCGGCTGCGGACGTCCCAGTGAGCGGGGCCGGCGCGGTTTTAAAAGCAGGCGTGCCATCGCAAATTTTCGGATGGCAACTGCTCGCGCCCTCTGAGCGTCCCAAAATCCCAAATTTTTACTGTTGCGCGATGAACTGCAAAATTTTGCTTTAGTTCACTAAAGCGTTAAAGCGCCAAAGGACACCAAGTTAGTTTAGACTAACTAACCGGGTCATTAGTTGGATTTCCAACTGGTTTCAGAGTAGCCCCAGTTAGTTTAGACTAACTAACCAATAGTTGGATCTCCAACAGTTGGAAATACAACTATCTACTATTTAGTTTCATTTCCAACTAAGTTCCATCCGGGCGCATTTGTGAAAAAATTAGTAAATTAAATTTAACATTCCCTATTGACAAGTTATAATTTATCGCTTATAATGTGTATGTAAGTTAAGGGAGGACAACATGATTAACATTAGAACACTTAAAGGATTAAAAAACAATGACGGTTTGACTTTGAAAAAAGGAAAAAGAATTGCTTACAAAACAGGGTATCAGGTAGCGACCGAAGGCATTGAAACCTCAGACGCAAGAACCGCAATGAACTACATTAAAGCATCCGGCGGAAACTGCGGCGTTTGGTTCTCAGATGGTATCTATTACATTGACAAAAGTCACAGAGAGTCAACCAAAAGAAAAGCAATTGAAATCGGTAGAGCATGTAAACAGATTTCAATTCTGAAATGGTCTGACATGAGTTTGATCTACTGCTGAAAAGCAGTTTTTCTTTTGGATCCGGATCTGCGCACATGCGGAGCTTGTGAAAGTTTGAACTTTCACAAGCTGGGAGACCTGGTTAGTTTAGACTAACTAACTGCAGGTTTCGGTTTCAGATCACAAGTCGTTCCATTTGTCAAGAAAAAATTTTTCTAAAATGAGTTTCAAAAAAAGTATTGACAAAGCGTTTTCTATTTGATATTATTATTAATGTAAAGAGAGGTATAAAAAAATGAAAGTAGAAGTTAAATACATTGAAGATAATTGCCGTAAAGGACGCTATTCTGAAGAATGGCCCGAAGAATTTGAAACAGTCGCGGAATTGGTGGCATTTATGAAAGATTTTGAAGATCGGTTCCCGGATGCTGAAGTTTGGTTCGATTCAGATTATATCCTGTATATTTCAAGAGAAGTATAAAAAAAATTCAAAAAAAAGTATTGACATTATTTCAAAATCGGTTATAATAAAAGTGTAAAAAGAAAGAGAGGAAAACAAAATGAAGTATGAAGTAAGAATGAACGGCGGATACATGAACCGCTTCAGAACCTACGGAGAAGCAGTGGAGTTGAGAGAACAGCTGCTGCGGAGATACAGAAACGCCGAGGTTGAAATCATTGCCCTGTAAGGCAATGATTTTTTATTTTCATTTTCGTTTCATTTCGGTTTCAATTTTTTAAATGATTTTTCATTTGAACTTGTGAAAATTAAAACTTTCACAAGTTTCCCATGTGGGGAGTTAGCGACCGCTAACGACCCAAAATTATAGCACACCGAGCGACCAATGTCAAGCAAAAGTTTATGAAAGTTTTTACATTTGTATGAAAATTTCCCGAAAAGTTTTCATAAATTATCCCGAAATTAGCTAAAAAAATTAGCTAATTGCATTATAACACTTGTAAACATAATCCAATAGTGCTATATTATAGGTGGATAAAGAAGGAGGAACTTCAAAATGAAAACTATCTACATGGTCACAGAAAAAGGACTTCGCACAGTAAAAATCGGATGCACTAAGGACTGGACAAAGCGGAGAAAAGCCTACCGCACACATAGCACTTGCGTAAGAATTATCGACGTAAAGGACGGCACAAGAGCAGATGAAAAGCGGTATCAGAAAATGCTCCTTGAAATGGGATTTACAAAAGCCTTCCCTAACTCACCTAAGAGTGAATGGTTCAGACTTCCAAAAGAAATGAAAAAATCTGAACTGGAACATCTCGGATTTGGGATCTTCGGAGAAGATGAGTAAAAAAAATAAGGAAAGGGGTTGACAACCCCTTTCCCATCGGCTATAATAATAATGTAAACAGGAGGAAATAAAAAATGCTCGGACTGATCCACATGGACTTGATCGAAACTTACTGCACAGTGATCGCGAAAAAGGGAAACGCGATTTGGTATGTAGACGGCGGTTACAAATACGCCGATGTCTATGACCCCGAAGAGGGTTGGATCTCTTATTCCTGCAACTCGCAGAAAGAGTGGGAAATGCTCACCGAATAGGGAGCATTTTTTTATTGGCGTGCCGTCGCCGGGCGCCCCAATGAGGCGACGGCACGTCTTTCAATTATAGCACACATAGGCAAAAAAGTCAAGAGCAAATTTCGCATTTTTTCGCAAAAATTTTTATCCCAAAACGCTTGACACGCGCGCGCGTATGCGCTATACTATAGGAGAAGTAAGAGGAGGAAACACACATGATCTACTGCGGATATCAAGGCACAGGCAAAAGCACATACTGCCGTTCTCATCCCGACACCACCATTGACCTCGATAGCCACCTTTTAACCAAAACCCCCGGATGGTATCAGTACTATATCGTCCTCGCCATGAGCTACTCCAAGAGAGGCAAGAATGTGTTCATAAGCGCACATAAAGAAGTTCTTGAATGCTTAATCGCAAACAATATCGACTTTGAGCTGATGATCCCCGGCGATACTGAACAGGTATGGCGCAAACGTCTTGAATACAGATACGCCACAAACCCCACTCGTGGAAACATGAACGCCATTCTTGATTTTGAAAAGAATTTCGCTAAAGACATGGCTTATTACGCAACTCTTAATTGCAAAAAGAATTTCATCAAATCAACAATCATTACTGACTTCGGAAAATACATTGTTGACACAAAATGAAAAAAATGATATACTATAGAAAAGAGAGGTAAAAAAGATGATTGAAAACTACACATACGTCACACGCATTATCTACGAGGATCCCCGCACAGAAGAATACAGACAGAACTATCAGGATGCGCTTGATGAAATTCAGCGTTTGAACTCAATTATTGAAGACTTAACTGAAACCATCAAAAATAAAAATGAAATTATCAGTGACATGAGCGAAGCACTGGATGAACTCGGCACCGAACTGGCAATGCTTGAAGATCAGTATTATCCAATAGTAGATTAAAAAATAACAGTAAAAACTGTTATTTTTATTTGAAAAGTATTGACAACCTTTTGGAAAGTGCTATAATAGAATTGTAAAGAGAGGAAAACAAAAATGGAAAAAATCGTAGTATACCTTGACATGGATGGCACAATCTTCGACCTGTATGGACAGAACAACTGGCTTGAAAGACTGAGAACTGAAGATGACACAGTATTCACAGGCGACCGCAGAATGGTAACTGAAGAAGTCCTGCGCACACACTTCCCGGCAGACGCTTATGATGTAAGAGTTCTGAGCATGACACCAAAAGATGCAACTGATGAATACTGTGAAAGAGTTATCGCAAGAAAGAATGAATGGCTTGATAGATACTTCCCTTCAATCACAAAAAGGATTTACCGCAAGTATGGACACAACAAAAATCTGAAAAACTCAAAGTATGCAATTCTGATTGACGACTCAGAACCTATCAGAAATTCATGGAACGGTTTAGCTTTTGACCCTGCAATCTACTGGGGTTAAAAGTTTTTTTATTTTTCTATTGATTTTTTATTTCATTTCGTTTATAATGAAGGTACAAAGAAAAGAGGTAATTGAAATGAAGATTATTGTTAGCTACACCACTATCGCACACAAAGAAATTGAAGTTTCCGATGATTATGCCATTCTTCGCAATGACCCCGACTGGTACGAATGGAGTAAAAGTGCGGACGCACTTGAAAGAGAAATCAAACAGAATGTTCTTCCAGAAGGGTCTGACCTTTACACAGTTTCAGATGGCGAAACCGGTGAAATTTTGGTTGAATACATGGGTCTTTAAAAAATGCGGATACCCGCATTTTTTTAGTTTGAATTTTCCATTGCCCTTTTGGGCGGCGCGTCTGCGGGCGTTTCACTGGCAGACGCGCCGAACTTTCATTGTACCATGCGCCCCAGATTTTGTCAAGCAAAAAATTGTGAAAATTTCTTCACAAAAAAAATCCCAAAAACCTCTTGCAATCGGTCGGAAAATCAGTATAATTATAAGTGTAAAGAGAGGAAAAACAAAATGACAGTAATTAAGATTGAAAGAATTAGGGATACCTACATCTGCACCAACGACAAGGGCAATCAGTGCCACTACGACATTGTTTCACATGAAACAATTGGCTACAGCGGAAAGCCGTTGAAACACATCAGCAATATTCTCAGACCGTTTACTAAAATCGTGGCAAATACTCCGCAGAAGGAATTTGTAGATAGACTGATTTCCTTGGAACTCCTTCCGTGGGATACTCTCAGCGGAAACTGCGATTTCTTCATTAACTATCGTATGGAAGAAGGCTGTTCTGTTCTTATGGAAACAAAAGCAGAATGGAAGAAAACGCTCAAAAATCTGAGGGAAAGTGATCGTAACTGGTATTCATTAGTAGAACTTGTGAATTATCTTCTCACCGCTCAGAAAAAAGAGAGAATGAACATCCCGAAATTTAACATTGTTAATTTCGACGCATTACTTAATGATAGTTGGTATACTGCACGCGTTTCGAAATGTTTCTCAAAAGACTGGTCAGCAAAAGTATTTGTAAAATGGATGGCACAGGTTGATAATCATTTCAACGAACTTGATCGCAGTTATTATCTTCTGAATGGAAAACACTACGACCCTAAGGGAGCAGACCACTGGGGTTTCTGCCCAATCAAAGAAGCCTTTCAGCGCAATCTTGACTATTTTTCAGAAATGATTGACTTGAAAGATACATACCCCGAGTTAATCTATGATGAAAAAAAGTCCATCATTGAAAATGCCAATCAGTGGCGTGCAGACGCTCAGGTGCTGAAAAATAAGGAAGCGTCCAAGAGATTTGGAGAAGTGCAGACTGAAAAAGATTATACCTACACAAGTGGTGAATACTCTGTCACAGTGCCGACAACCTATGCGGACTGTCAGAAAATTTCTGATACCTTCGGTAACTGCGTAGCACACTTCTACTGGGATAATTACCTGTCAAAAGGCAAGCGTGTTGTGGTGATTATCAACAAGAACGACGCCCCTGTTATCTGCTGTGGAATTGACAGAGGTTCAAAAAAGATTGTGGATTATCTCAAGTCCCATAACAGAGATGTCACAAGCAATGCAGACCTTGCATTTAAGGCTGAATATCAGGAATACTTAAAATCTCTCATCTGAGAGATTTTTTTATTGACTTGGCGTCGCGCTCACGGGCGCATTTCCTGCGAGCGCGACGAACTTCCATTGTATCACACGATCCAGATTTTGTCAAGCAAAAACTCTGACAATTTAATTCCAAAAAATTTTCCTAAAATTGACACTTTTAGGGGTTGTAATTGTCAAAAAAAAGAGTATAATAATAATTGTCAAGAGGTGAGGTCTTCGCAAGATAGCTTGCAACAGTTGGTGTTAAGCGTAGCGGGGTACAACGCACCATCACAATAACGCTTGAAGAAATTTCAAAAAACCTCTTGACAAAGTATGGCACACCTGCTATACTAATAATGTAAGAGGAAGAAGGATAACCTCTATAAAAAACCGCTCCTTGGCGAAGGCGGACTTCAAAGGCAAGGCTAATCACCTCAGGTTAGTTCGTGATAGGAACCGAAAAGATAGGTTGCGCAACCGAAAATTTCTTCAAAAAAAGTATTGACAAATCTTCTAAAACAGTGTATACTGAGAGTGTAAGAAAGGAAAGGTGATTACAGATGACACTTACAGAACAGATTAACGCTATCGCTTACGAGGGGCTGACAGAAGAAGACTTCCAGTTCCTCAAGGAAAGGGCACTCAAGTCCGTCCGCAAGAACTCCGGCAAGGGCAAGAGAGGTCTGACACAGACACAGAAGGACAACATCGGCTACAAGGAACAGATTGTTGCCCTGCTCGCTGAAAACGAAGGTATGACCGCTACACAGGTCGCTGAAAACTTCGGATGGAAGGCTACACAGAAGGCTTCCGCACTGATCAATCAGCTTGAAGATGCCGGACTGGTCACAAGAGCCAAGGACGGCAAGAGAACTCTCTTCTACGCAGTAGAGGTGGAGGAAGAAGACGAACCGGAAATTGAAGAAGCCGAATAATCCCGAGGGGGTGCAACTCCCCCTCCCTCATGGGAGATTGGATTGCATAAATCTGACACGGCGGGCAGTGCTTGACCGCTTCACCTCTGACGGTTGCCATGAACCTAGGATAACATGGTAAACAAGTGAAAGCGGATAGTGCAAGCGCAATTTGGGTTCGACTCCCCCTTCTCCCCTAAAATTTACCAATCCCCTGCCAACAGGTTCCTCCTCCTTGCCTGTTGGCTTTTTGTTTGGCGTTTCGCTGCCGGGCGTCCCTTCTGGCAGCGAAACGTGTTTTCCATTGTATCACACGCCAGCATTTTTGTCAAGCATTTTTTTCGCAACTTTGTTCAATTTATTTTTCCCAAAAGTGTTGACAGATTATAGATTATAGTATAGAATAGTTAATGTAAAGAGAGGTGAATAGAATGGAAACATTAAAATTACTTGGAGAAATCGGATGGACATTGGTGATTTTATCTCCGTTTATTTGGCGCGCAGTATTCAACTATTGGGATCGTAAATATGAAGAAGAAGAAGGAAGGCGGAAAATGGAGTTGGAATTAACAAAAAAGGAATACCACATTCTCCTGAATGGCCTTGCTTACTATCTCGCTTTCCGCAATGGAAAAGAAAACCGCATTAAAGATGAAGAGATTACAGATTTATCAAGATGGTTAATGGAAGAAATGTTCAGACAATACCCTTATCTTAAAAAGGGAGTTGACAAATAAATTATTTATGTTATAATAAGAATGTAAAGAGAGGTGAATAAAATGAAAATCGGTATCTACATGCCCGCAAAAATTACTGTCCAGCTTGAAAAGTATGTAATGGTTCCAAAAGAGGATCTGATGAACAATTGTTTCTATCCCCTTGACTACATCGAGGGTGAGGAAATTGCCTGCTCAACAGTCCTGCACATTCTCACTGATGAAGACATCAGCCTGCTTGATCAGGACACTATTGATGACCTCATGGAGATGGGAGAAGAATGGGATGAAATGCGCGCCGAGGAATTCGGACCGGATGAAGATGTGGGTTTTGACCCCTACATGGGATGCTATACAGATGACTGCTAAAACAGTCATTTTTTCTTGACTTTTTGGGCGCGCCGTCCACAGCCCGGACGGCGCGTTTTTTCCATAGTGGCAACTGCCCAGTATTTTGAAAAGGAAATCATGCTCGCATGTTTGTCTGCATGATTTCCTGAAATGTCACTGTGCTTTCATCCAACAGTTGTAGAACAGACCATACTGAAGGTTATATTTTTTTACATTGCGGACGATGTACCTTAAGATTTCTGTTTCATCCTCGGCGTCGCTCAGTGCGGTATGCTGTTCAACATACTCATCCTTATTTGTAATGTATCTATAACAGACTTCAGCATTTGTCTGATAATTTCCAGCCTCTGACAGATAACCACGGTCGGTTGCATACTGGTGATATTCTTCAGTTTTCAGAATTGTCTCACAGGCCAAATTGTAGATACAGAGAAGATTTCTTTTCTTCTGATCAAGGACCTTTGCGAAACCCTGTTTTTCTCTATTAAACATCTGTTCAGTATACTTAACTGCTTTGTAGTCAAACTGCAAATTGTATGCGCTGATTGTAGTTATTTTGTATTCACGAATTAATTTTACAATAGTTGCGGAAATTTCTGACCAGTAAGCAATTTTTTCTGTTCTGCGTGCCCGATAGTATTCTTCCGAATACTGATTATAAAATTCTGATGTTCGCAGCATCCACTTTGCATCTTGATGAAGTTCCGCAACCAAGAACCTATCTTTGTGCAGGACATTAAATTCCTTATCAAGAATAACAAATCCGATGTCATGAATTAAGGGGGTGCCGAAGGTGCCAATCGTTTCTGTATCAAATACCATAATGTTATTACGAGTTCTCATTTTTTACCTCACTTTTACTTTACACTTATAATTATAATCATTTTGAAACAGAATGCAAGTCTTTTTTCGCAACTTTTTTAGAAAATTTTTCTACTTGACTTTTGGGCTGGTCGTCGCCGGGCGCTTTTCCTGGCGACGACCAGTATTCCATTGTACCACACCCTCCGCAATTTGTCAAGCGATTTTAGCAAAAAAATTCTATGCACGCAGGTTCCCTAAATCGGCACGCCTGGATCTGTGGATCGGACTTTGTGAAAAAATTAGCAAAAAAAATTGTTGATTTTTATAAAAAAATAATATATAATTTATATAGAAATAAGGAAAAGAAAAAAAATTCCGCTCCGAAATTTCTAAAAAAACTGTTTGACAAGTATTGAAAGTATGTGCTATAATGAAGGCACAAAGAAAGGAAAGGTGATACCTATGGCGAACAAGCCGACCAAGATTGAACAGTACAACAAGATCCTCCCCTACATCTCCGACAATGCAGAACTCGTCGCATTTGTCAATGCCGAAATTGAAAATGTCAGAAAGAAGAACGCAAGACGTTCTGACAAGCCGACCGCAAGACAGGCGGAAAATGAAGGTCTGATGCCCGTTATCTATGAAGCTATGGAAGCGGAAAAGCAGTATACTGTATCTGACCTCATCGCTGAAATTCCCGCTCTGAATGGTCTGTCCACACAGAGAGTTGCCCCTATTATGACAAAGATGGTGGAAAACGTCCTCGTTGCACACGAAAAGGTCAAGGGCAAGTCTTACTACACAAAAATCTGAAAAAGATAGCAGAGAGGGGTTGACAACCCCTCCGCTATCTGCTATTATTATTACAGAAAGAGAGGTAATAAAAGATGGCAAAACAGATCACAGAAGCTGAAATCCAGAAGCAGATGAAAGCTAACCACTGCTCAAGGGAAGAAGCAATCTCAATCATTGAATGGGATAATGCGATTGACGCCGGCGACAAAGAACTTGGCGCCCCCACACCGGAACAGAAAAAGCTCGTCAGAAATCTTCTGAAAGCGGACAAAGACCCGAACGAAAAGCGGTCGGTCAAAAGGGAAAGAAAAGTGGATGATGACAAGCTGAAAGTGTTTAACTGGCTGAAAATCACGCTTGAAGGTTTCCAGCTGAACGGCGAAATTGAAGGTCTGACCTGCAAGAATGAAGCGGAAATCAGTTTCAATTTCAACGGTTCCGACTACACGGTAAAACTTACAAAACATCGTGCAAAAAAGGCTTGACAAAAGCCTTTTTTTGTGGTTCAAAAATTTTTTTAATTTGTGGGTTGACAGGCACTCCAAAATGTGATATAATGGGCGGGTCGCTCGCGGCGTTTCTCTTGCGAGCGACCCGAGTTTTCATTGTATCATGAATACCAGATTTTGTCAAGCAAAAAGTTCGCAAAATTTAGTGCATTTATTTTTCCCAAAACTATTGACAGATTTTCTATTATCGTTTATACTATGTATAGTTAAAGGAGAGGTGAACAACCATGACAGTCAAGACACCGTATGAAGAAAGAGCAATTAAGTTTATCACAACCATTCTCGCTCCTATCTACGCTACCGCACAGAATACTAATCGGTATTCAAAAGCACTTCGTGAATACAACGAAAAACACAAGAGACCTTTGAATTATGAAGTCGGCTACACTCGCGTAACAGTCATTAGAAATGACTATGTTGTAAAAATCACTTATTTCCACAGCGAAGAGATTGGCGATAATCAAGCAGAAGCTGATAACTATGAAATTGCAAAAAAGGCTGGTTATGAATATCTGTTCGCAAAACCGACATTGTTTGAATACATGGGGATGCTCTTTGAAATCATGCCAAGAGTAAATCACATTGGCGATTACAGTAGAAACTATTGGAATTATCTTACTGACGATGAATTGCGGTTTGTTGAAGATAATTTCGATGATCTGCATGAACATAATGTAGGCTATTATAGAAATAAGCCGGTATTCATTGACTACTCTTGCAAGGCTTAAATTTCCGCTCCCAGACCCATGCGTCCTCCTCCTGCGTATGGGTCTTTTTGACGGCTCGTTCGCGGCGCTTCACTCTGCGAACGAGCCGAGCTTTCATTATACCACACGATCAGCATTTTTGTCAAGCAAAAGTCGCAAAATAATTTAGAAAATACTTTTCCTAAATACTTGACCTACTGGCGCAAATGTGATAATATAAAAAGGCGGGGCCAGCAAGCTGACCCCTAGAAAAAGTTTAAAATGGAATGGAAATGTAAGGTTTTTCCTTACATTATTAGTATAACAAAAAATTTTTTTAAAGGCAAAAAATTTTCTAAAAAAATGTTGACAATTTATCTAAAATAGAGTATTATTATTACAGAAAGAGAGGTACACAGAATGTACGTAAAACAGACACCCGCACTTCCTATCGGCTTTGATCTCGATGAACAGAACCAGATTGAAAAATCCTTTGATCTCATGGTTCGCCTTAGAAATTTCATTTATTCTCACTCCTTCAACTGCCTTGTTGATGAAGACGGAGATAAGGTAGTCACAGTATCTGATTTGGACAAGGTTATTGATGTATTAGACGACCTGGATACATACTGTGATTGTCTTACCATGACAAAAAAATAAAACGGTTTAGGGGGTTGACAACCTCAACCCCCTATGCTATAATCATTATAGAAAGAAGGAAATAAAATGTGCTTAAAAAAGAACTGCCCCTGCGATGTTGACGGTATCTGCCCGTTTAACGCAGAATATAACTCAGACTGCGAGTATTGGTGCGGAGCAGAAGAACCTACTGACGAACCAGAAAGCAATTAAATAACCGCTCGAACCGTCCGCCCTCCTCCTCCTTGGGGTGGCGGTTTTTTATTGGGCGGTTCGTTCGCGGGCGCTTTTTGCTGCGAACGAACCGCTCTTCTATTATACCGCGCCATCCAGATTTTGTCAAGTAAAAATTTGACAATTTTTTGTCAAAATATTTTTCCTAAAATTATTGACAGATTTTAAGTTATAGTATACAATAGTTAATGTAAAGAGAGGTATAGAAAATGACTAAACAGTACACAAGAACCGCCACATTCACCGTTGACATTACACCGGAACTGCTTCACAGAGTAAATGAAATTCTCGAGTATGATGATGAATGCATCAGTGAGGATCCCGACAACCTGACACCCTACGAAACATCAGTTCTTACATCAGTCCTTGATGAACTGTGGGAAGACCTGTGGGATGAACATGTTTACGATGACAAGTGGACAATTGAAAGAAACACCACAACAGCCTTAAGCTAAAACTAAAAGAAGGGGGTTGACAAGCCCCCTTCCAATAGTGTATAATCATTGTAGAGAGGTGGACAAAATGAAAATCAGAAAAAATGAAAACGGCACATTTACTGCCTACAATCTCCGCAATGAGGAAACTATGCGGAACCTGCGGAAACTTGGACACAAAGTAGTTGAAGATAAAAAGAAGAAATCTTCAAAAAACGCTTGCAGGGGCGCAAAAAGTGTGGTATACTAAAGACATGAAAGAGAGGTAAAGAAAATGGAAATTAGACTTGACATTCTGTCAATCATCACTGTCCTGCTTGTGATCGCAAAAATCTTCGGCTACATTGATCTTGCTTGGGTGTGGGTGTTTGCCCCGCTGTGGGTTCCCCTTGCACTATT
>JAEEGL012576015.1_pt1 | contig 21057 bp, 18 predicted proteins | sample 9134231 | NCBI WGS metagenome assembly JAEEGL01 (sample SAMN16246548, study PRJNA631951) | gut metagenome | biome: gut microbiome; feature: rumen; material: fiber-attached | host: Bos | place: Iran: Karaj | collected 2018-10 | reverse complement strand
TTAATAAAATTATTTAATACTAATCTCAACACCACTTGGTAAGTCCAAACGAGTTAGTGCCTCGATTGTGTCTTTACTTGGGTTATTGATGACAATTAATCTCTTGTGAGTTCTCATTTCAAATTGTTCACGAGAATCTTTGTATTTATGAACGGCTCTTAAAATTGTAACTTTTTCAATTTTAGTTGGTAGTGGAATTGGACCACTTACTTCTCCGCCTGTTCTTTTAACAGTTTCTACAATCTTTGAAGCGGCTTTATCAATAACTCTGTGATCGTATGCTTTAAGATTGATTTGGATTTTGTTTGCCATAATATCCTCCTTTCGCCTATATCTTGTATAGACTTGCTCCGTGCAAAAACCTGAAAACAGCCATTTTTCGTTATTATTAAATAACAACTTAACCCGGTGTATCAGCAACCTTGCATATCATCGCCAGTCACACATAATTCATTTTAACACCATTTTTCCTTTATTTCAAGCGTTTTTTTCACTTTTTTAAAAAAATAAAAAAGTGAGTATTTTACTCACTTATTATTATTGGATCTACTAAAGAGCCTACACCCTTTTCATATGAAGCATCTTTATTTATTTCTATTACTAATTTTAAAGCAGCTTCATCTTCATTATCCATTATTCCGTTTATAACTATATATCCATTAGATGTATTAACAAAATATTTATAACTTGATTCTAGATAAGTTTTATTATCTTTAATTGTATTATTGTAATCACTTATATTTAGAAGTGTTACATTTTCTATATAGTTATAATACTTTTTGTTTTTAAATATTTGAATAGATGTATCTATCTTATTTATATTAACTACATCTTCTTTATCGTTTTTAATAATGAATATATTGCCTTCATTATTAACTTTGATAATTCTATATAATTCATTATTAAATTCTATATAGTTTGATACATCATCACCTATATAGTAATAACTACCATCTTTTTGAATAAAGTTATCACTTTTAACTTCATTCATTAAATAGTTATTAATACTTCTATTCTTAATATATGCATCTGTTACAAAACCATTATGAATGATTACATATACTCTAGAGTCTTTATCCAAATTATTATCTTCTTTAATGACTGAATTAACTATTAAATCATTTTTAGTAAATATTACTTCTTCATTATCCTTATATTTATTTATATTATTTGTTACATATGCTTTTACATCTTCTAAAACAGATGCACTATTTGTTTCAGATAAAGAAGCTTTATTATTTATGTTATCAAATATACTAGATGAGAAAATAAAGTATGCTAGTATAAATATAAGTACTATTAATATTACCCAATAAATAAATCTTTTTTTCATAAAACCACCCTTTACTATTTAGCAGTATATATTAATTTGCCATTATAGTTATAATAATTATTGTTTACGATAACATAGTTATCTTTTATTTGGATATCATCATTTTCTTCTACATTTATTTCTTTTTTGTTTACTAAATTAAGAAGAACTGGATCACTTCCATAATATGCTTTTACAAATGGATAATCATCATCTAATACTTCAAATGAACTATATATAGCTTCTATATGTTCTCTATTTTTACTAGTTATAAATCCTTTTTTATTATTATCACCAGTAAAGATAAATAATTCTAAACCATATTTATTCTTTAAAGTTTTAAATAATTTATCATCTAATTGTTCAATATTATCATAACTAAGAGATACTACCTCGTTTGCTTTAGTATCTAGAATACCATATTTTCCATTATTTGCAACTATTGCATATCCATTTTTTCCAAAATTTTCTGCATATTCATATGTTTTATTACTAACTGTTTTACCTTTTATATTTACAAAGTTGTATTTGTTTTCATATACCTTAATCATAAGCATCTTATTATGATATAGACCATCTACTGGTTCTAAAGATACAAATTCTCCTACTTTACCACTATAATCTATAACATTAAATACATCTGCATTTAAATTAAAGTCGTGTGATTTTTCTAGTACATATCCATCATTATAAAAATATTCGTTATTTTCATTCTTATTAATAATGTCATTGTTAGTTATATTAATATAATCTATTTTAGAATCACTTTTAATACATATTGCTATATTAGAATTATAATCATCTATTCTTACATATTTATAATTTTCTGTCATAAATTTAACTTCGTCATTATCTATATAAATATATTTATTATTTTCTTTTTCTTGATCTACTATAGCAAATAAATTATTATCTAATACTTTTATTTCATTTAAAGTATATTTATATACTTCTTTACCTGAATCTAAATTTATAATAGTAGATGAATCATTTACTTTAATCATTGCATATTTAGTTTTAGATTTAGATTTAGATACTTCTACATAAATATTTTTATCATCTACTTCATCTACTTTAAAGGAATATATTTCTTTACCTTCACCATTTAATAATCCTAGCGTTTCATCTCTTTTAAAAGTATATATTTCATTATTTATATAAGAGATATTATCATACTTAAACTTAGTTATATTATCTAGGTTTTTATCTAATAAGCCTTGTTTTAAACCTTGATTTGTTATTTTAGAAGCTATATATCTTCCATCATATAATCCAATATAAGTATAGTTACCACAAGGAACTTCAAATACACCTTTACCATTTAATACACAGTATAAATTATTATCATTTTTAACTATAGCATATCCATTATAATAATCAGTTCCTGATAGATATTTTGATTTAACTACAATAGTTCCATCATTATCCATATAACCTACTTTATTCGATTCATTTATTTTAATAAGATTAATTGTTTCTGCTTTAGAAGATGTAACAAATAAATAGATACCTACTACAGATGCAAAAACAAATGCTATAACAGGTAATAATATAGATTTATGTTTTAAAGAGAATATATTTTTTTCAAACATACTCTTTTTATCTTTTTCTATTAAATTTGAATCAGTGGTAGCAGTTACTTTTTTATCTACTGAAGGAAATGATACATCTTGATATGCAGGATTATTTTTAATTCTATCATCTAATATCATATTACTATTATCTGATAACGATAAACCTGATCCTACTTTATCTGTAGTTTCTTCATTTATAGTTTTCTTATTATAAATAGGATTATCTTTTATTCTTTCATCAATTATAGGTTCAATAGATGGTTTTTCTTCAAGTGGTTCTTCTACTACTTCAGGAGTAGGTTCTTCTACTACCTCTGCTTGTTCTTCGAAGATATCTTCTGTATCTTCAGTAAAAGGCATTTCTATGGCGCTATCTTCTACAGATTCTAATTCTTCAATTTTCTCATCCATAAAAATCCCTCCTATTCTTACATATACTATAATAACATAATTTTTGTAAAATAAAAAGATATATTTCTATATCTTTTATTCTTCATCTAGTTCTGCTAAAACTTCCCTAGGTTTAGAACCTTGACCAGGTCCTACAATACCTCTTTCTTCCATTTTATCAATAAGATTAGCAGCTCTATTATATCCAATTTTAAATCTTCTTTGAAGAAGTGATGCTGATGCTTTTTTTGTTTTACAAACGAATTCTACTGCATCGTTATAAAGTGGATCGTCATTATCTACATCTGCTCTATTGGCAGCTGCACTTTCAGGTACTTTATCTAAATCAAATTTTTCATCATACATTGCTTTATGACCTTTACAACAATAGTCTACTAATTTACTAACTTCGTCTTCATCTATATATGCGCCTTGAATTCTTTGTGGTACACTTTCTCCCATTGGAAGGAATAACATATCACCTTTACCAAGTAATTTTTCTGCTCCTCCCATATCTAGAATAGTTCTTGAATCTATTTGAGAAGATACTGCAAATGATATTCTAGATGGAATATTAGCTTTAACTAAACCAGTAATTACATCTGTAGATGGTCTTTGAGTGGCTACTATTAAATGGATACCAGCTGCTCTAGCCATTTGAGTAATTCTAACAATTGAATCTTCTACTTCTTTTTTTGCTACAACCATAAGGTCAGCTAACTCATCTATTATAACTACTATATATGGAAGTAATGGGTATTTAGAATCTTCTGCCATTTTAGCATTTTTCTTTTCTAACATAGCATTATACATTTCTATGTTTTTAGCTTTAGCATCTTCAAACTTTCTATATCTATCTTCCATTTCCTCTACTATTTTTTGAAGTGCAGCAGATGCTTTTCTTGGATCTGTTACTACTGGCATAAGTAAATGTGGAAGTCCATTATATCCAGAAAATTCTACTTTCTTTGGATCTATCATAACCATCTTAACTTCATCTGGCTTAGCTCTCATAAGTATCGAACCTATAATACAGTTTACACATACAGATTTACCTGAACCAGTGGCTCCAGCTACTAATAAGTGAGGAGTTTTATTAATCTCACAATATCTTGGAGTTCCCATTATATCTTTTCCTAGGGCAACTAACAATTTATTAGGAGCCTTTTCACTAGGAAATGAATCTATTATTTCTCTAAATGGTACAGCAGAATTAATCTTATTAGGTATTTCTATACCTACTGTACTTTTACCTGGAATTGGAGCTTCTATTCTTACATCTTTTGCAGCCATAGCTAATGCTATTTCAGATGATAAACTTTTAACTTTATTCATCTTAGTTCCAGATTTTATTTCTAATTCATATTGTGTAACAGATGGTCCTACATGGACTTCTCTTACCTTAGCAATAACTTCAAATTCTCTAAGTACTTTTTCTAGAAGTGGAATATTTTTCTTAATCTCCATTTCATTTTCTTTTGCTTTGTTATTAGCATTAGTTTTTTGAGTATTTAATACTTCATTTATATGATTTGGATATGGTGGTTCATAGTTCTTATATAAAGCACTATTATTCTTTTCAATATAAGAATACGTTTCTTTATTAGAAGTATCTTTATTATTAGCTAAAGATATTTTAACTTTAGTTTGTTCAAGTTCATTTTCATCTATATAACCATTTTCATCTTCTTCATCTTCATTATCAGGTATTCCATTTCCATCTTTATCTTTATTGCCAAATTTAGATGATATAGCATCAATAATATCTGATATAGAAATATCTGTTATAAGAATAGCTCCAATAAATATAAGAACACATATAATTATAATTGAACCTATATGTCCACAGTATTTATCAAAAATTGATGAGAATAATGTACCAATAAGTCCTCCACCAGAAAAATTAGTTTGTTCTGATATTGCTATTTTAAATGTTTCATAAGCACTTATTAATTCTTCTTTAATAGTAGCTTTACTAGTTAAATGTTCTAAATTAAAGAAAGATAATAAACCTATTAATACAAGATATATTCCACATTTAGTAAAAGTAAATACTTTAGGAAATTTATTTTTAAATAATAAATATATACCTAAAAGAATAAAAACTCCAAGTGGAATATAATAAAATGATCCCATTAAAAACATTCCTATTCCCCTAAAGAATGTTCCAAATATATTAGCTTTATATCCTAATAAACCTAGGATACCTGCTAATACTAATATAAATCCTATAATTATAAAAGAAATATTACTACTTCTTTTTCTTCTAGTAGTACTCTTTCTTGGTCTTCCTCTTTTTGCCATATGTGCACCTCGCATTATCACTTTCATTATAACATAAAAAATAAAAAAATAGTGCTTATTGCACTATTTTTCCGGGTTTCTTTACAAATATCTTTTTTATAGATTTATATCATAATTATAATATAAATTTATAAATACCCCACTATATTTCATTTATAACAGTTATAACCATTGGTTTACATTCTGTTTCACTATAAAAGAAATTACCTAAGACTTCTCTTAAATCAGATTTTATTTTACTATAATCTACATAATTAGTAGTTATATTTTTATTAATAATATCAGATGACATATCTTTTATTTGATTAATAAAATCTATATTATCTTTTACATAGATGAATCCTCTAGTAAGGATTTCAGGCCCTGCTAATACTTTTTTAGATTTTTTATCTAAAGTAGCACATACTATAACTATTCCATTTTCAGATAGCATTTCTCTATCTTTTAATACTAGTTCTCCAATATCTTTAGTAGAATTACCATCTATTAATAATTCATTTATACTAATCTTTTCAGATTCATTAGATAGAACACCATTTTCAAAAATAGCTACTTCACCATTTGTTTTTAAAATAATATTTTCTTTTGGAATTTCCATACTATTTGCTATATCAGCATTATTTACCATATGTCTATATTCTCCTGAAACAGGAAAATAATATTTTGGATTCATTAAATTAATCATTAATTTAATATCTTCGATAGATGCATGATTAAGTAAGTATTCTTTTGATGATAAACTTTCTACTTTAGAACCTAGTTTAGCTATATCATCACTTATTTTAACAGCTATTCTTTCATTATTAATAGTTACAGGATCTAAATAGAATACTGTATCTGTTGGAAGTATTTTAATATATTTATCATAACCATTTACTATTCTTTCAAGATTTAAGAATGGTTTTTCATTTTCATTAGAAATAAGTATAACAGCATCTTTATCAGTTATGTTATTAAGTGTTCCTATTCTTTCTTTATCAAATTTTACATATCCATTATCAATAACATAATTAATTAATTGTTGTAAACTTTTACCCATAACTACTACTCTTCTAGTAGTCTTTTCTATTTCTGAAAGTAATTCTTGAATTCTACTTATATGAGCAGTATATACAGTTACTATTACTCTTCCTTCATTATGCATTAATATTTCTCTTGCTTTAGAAGATATTCTATTGTTTGGAACAGTATATCCTACTCTATCTGCATATGAAGATTCATTTAATAAGCATAGTACTCCTTGTTTACCTATATAAGCTAGTTTACCAATATCTGCTTTATAACATCCTTGCATACTAGAATCAAATACATAATTACCAGTATATACAATAGCACCATCTTCAGTATTAAGTACATAACCTACATTATCTGGAATACCATGTGTTAAACTAACTGGGAATATACTATTCTTTCCAAAAGTAATGCTCTTATGTGGTAATATTTCATGTAAATTATCAAATGTCATATTTTCATCTTCTAATTCTCTTCTTATAATATCACAAGTAAATTTACATGAATAAATATTAATATCTTTTACTTCTTTAATAATATCTATTACTGCACCCATATTTTCATTATGTCCATGTGTAATAAATATACCTTTAATATTTTTAATATTTTTCTTTATAAAGTCATAATCTGGAATAATATAATCTACACCAAGCATCTTTTCATTGGCATATTTTAAACCCGCATCAAAAATAAATATGTCTTTATCAATAGAAACTACATACATATTTTTACCATTTTCGTTTAGTCCACCTAAACCAAAAATTTTAATTTTACTCATTTTTTCTCCTTTCTTAAAAAATAAACAGAAACACGCATAAGTAATTATATCAAAAAAATTGAAAAATTAAAAGTAATAGCTAAAAAAGTTAACTTTCGTTAACTTTTAAATACCTTATTTAACTTTTCTTTTATTTCATCTTTAGTAAATGGTTTTGCTATATAATCATCGAATCCTATAGATAAATATTTTTCTCTTGCTCCTGATACTGCATCTGCTGTTAAAGCAATAACAGGTATCTTATATCCTTCTTCTCTCATTTTAAGTAAACATTTATCTCCGCTCATTTCAGGCATCATAATATCCATTAAAACTAAATCATAATTAGATTCTTTTAATTTAGTTAAAGCTTCTCTTGCACTAAATGCACTCTCAGAATTAATATTTAGGAAAGATAATGCTTTAGCAGCTACTTTAATATTAAGCTTATTATCATCTACTATTAATATCTTTTTACCTTCTAAATCATTATTTACTTCTTCTACAGTATTTTCTACATTTACTGTAGTTGGTTCAGTCATCTTACTTATTTTTTGAGGAAGTTCTACCATAAATGTAGAACCTTCACCAAGGGTACTTTGAACACTTATCTTACCCTTCATTAGTTCTACTAACTTTTTAGCAACAGAAAGTCCAACAACTTCACTATCTACATTATCTTGAGATTTAACTTCAAATATCTTTTCTTGATCTTCTTTTTTAATACCTATTCCTGTATCAGAAACCATTATTATTAGATTACATATATCATTTTGAATAATATATTTAACAGTTAGTTTAACTTCTCCAACATTAGTATATTTAAACGCATTACTAAGTAAATTATTAACTATTTCTTTTACATGAACTCTGTCTCCTATTAATTCATATGGAATTCCTTGTTGAAATTCTACATTAAATTTAATAGATCTGCCTTTTATTTTAGTAGAATTAAGTTTACATAGTTTAATTATTTCTTCCTTGAATAAATATGGAGTTTCTACTATAGGAATATTACTAGATTCTATTTTGTTAATATCTAATATATTATCTACTACTTCTAATAAAGAAGTAGAAGCTTCTATTAAGTCTTTTGCATCTTCTCTAACTCCATTTGGAAGTGTATCACCATAGCTACCTATGTCTTCTGATAAACCTACTATAGAATTAAGTGGAGTTCTTATTTCATGAGACATAGAATTTAGGAATCTTGATTTTGTACTATTAGCTCTATCTGCTTCTTCTTTTGCTTTTTTTAGTTCTTCTACCATTTTCATATCAGGATTTTCAATAGTAAAGTACATAAGAGTAATTACTAGTGTTTCAAAAGGAGCTATTAATAAATAAGTAGGATTAATCATTTGAGATAATATACCTATTGTAGATAATATTACATATGCAAATAATGGTAAGTATTTAGATGATTTAACTCTTTTATAATTTCTGAATATACAATAAATCATAAAAGCAGTACCTATAAGCATACCTATAAACATAGTAAAGAAAGATGCTCCTGTAGGATAATAATAACCATTTATTTCTTCTATATCCATAGGAGATATAAACATTACTACCCCTATTATTAAAGCAGATATTATATATACTAAAGTTTGTTTCTTTTTTAAATTAAGACTCTTTTTAGTATTAATATCATATGATACAGCCCATACATATAATCCAAAGAATACTTCAAATAGGAAATATACTAAGAATAATATTTTTAATATATAAATATATATTAAGCTATCTGAAAAATCAGGATTATTTAAAGTAACATAATATATTACTATTTGAGTTAATAAACCAACAAAATTTACACACAAAAGAGATGAAAACAAACTGTTTTCAACTTTTCTTTCTTTTTGTTTAGTGAAAAACACTATCATAATAATAGTTAAAAATATTAACGCACAAATAGCTATTATTGTACTTTCCATATTTCCTTCTTCCTTCCCCTTTTATTAGAAGACTATTCTTTTTCTTCGAAAGCTTTTAGTAATCTATTATGAATACCAGGTTCAATATAATCTATTGCATTCATAGTAGTCTCTAAAGACTTTTTATATTCTCCTTCTTTAAATAAAGCTTCAGCTTTATCTAAGCCTTGATCTATTTGAGATTTAATACCTCTATATCTATTTCCATATACAATAGTTTCTTCTGCCATCATAGCAGACTTAATTAAATTATTAACAGTATTAAATACTTTAAATGCTAAATCTCTAGCAGTATCTACTCTAATATTTAATACTTCTATTGTTATAGGTTTTCTATTTAATTCTTTATTTATTTCTTTTATAGCTTCGTTAGCATCATTTATTTCTACATAATAGTTATTAGGTATAACAGGTATGTTATATAATCTAATTCTATTTTTAGTCTTCTTAATTAATTTTTTAATATTATCTAATTGTTCTCTAGCTCTTACTTCATCATCTTTCATACTACCAATAGTATGTACATCATAATCTAGATTTTCATCTATCTTAGATAATTTAATTATTAATAGATTTAATTCTTTAACTAATTTAGTATAAGGAAAAGTATGATTCTTACTAAAATCAGTTAATTCATTATAACTATTTTTAATATTAGTTACTTCGTTATCTATTATATCTATTCTTTCAATATTTTCTTTTGAAAGTTCATAGTTAGTTTTTAGTTCATTAATCTGAGATTTAATATTTTTTACAACTTTATCTGTTTTTGTAAGTTTAGATTTAAATGACTTCATATTGGAATCAAATTTCTTTTTAGACATCTTTTCGTTTTCAAAATCAGTATAAAGTGAATCAAAATAATTAAGTATTGTTTTAAGTTCAAATACTACGTCTTCTAGATTAAGTACTTTTACTCTATCTAATATATCTTTTAATTTTTTATTAGTTTCTTCTATATTATATTCAACATTTAAATAATCTAATTGATACATATTACGAGTCATATCTATATATAAACTAGATATATCAGAAATCTTATTTGGAATAAGTTCATTACACATAATAAGTATTGCAGGTATTTCCTTAACTACATAGTCAGAATGATCTATCATTTCATCTATACCTTTTACTATATAGTTTATTTCATCATAATCTTTAGCTTCCATAGTAATTTCAAATTCTGAAAATCTTTTTTCAATATTTTCAAATTCAAAATCTATTTGATTAGTTATATTTCCATAAGCTTCTTTATTCTTTTCATACTCTGCTTTTATATTTCTATATTTAGATTTAAGTTCTACTATTCTTTCTCTATTCTTTTCTTCACTTTGAGTAAGACATTGTATTTCAAACAAAATATTATTTGTTCTTTCTTTTAATCTATATATATCTAATTCTATTTCAGCAAGTTTTTGTTTTAATTCTTTATAATTCTTTTTTTCAAGATATCCATCGGCTTCTAAAAGCATATCAGATATTTTAGGTAGTTCATTCTTTCTTAGGTCTTCAAATTTTTCTTGCCATCCATTATATTTAGTTTTTAATTTATCATCTTTAACAAGAGACTCAACTTTACCTAATTCACTTAATATAGGAGCGCTTATAATTAAGTTCTTTTCTTTTTCTAAAGAACTAATTCTGTTTTTTAAATTTAGTTTTCTTCTATAGTTTTTTAAGAAAAAGATAGTAACTAAAATAGAAATTACAACTATATAAATTGTTACATATAGTAATGTATCTTTCATATAAACATACCTCCATATTATATATAACATTATATCACAAAAAGTATAGAATAATATAGTTTTTCAAAAAAACATTGACTATTTTAATATTTTTTTGTATTATTATACATGCAAACAAATTGTGCGGATTTTATATATATAATGTGTTATATTGCGTTAGTTTTACGATTAATATGTCCTTTAAGCACACATATGAAAGTATTAAAATATACACCCTATATAAATAAAGTCTTACTTAAGTTTGAAATTTAAGTAAAGGAGGAAAAAATATGTCAAGATATACTGGATCTGCTTATAAGAAAAGTAGAAGAGTTTCATTCTCAACATTAGAAAATGGTAAAGATTTAGCTAAAAGACCATATAGACCTGGTGCTCATGGTCAAGATAGAATTAAACCATCTAACTATTCTGCTCAATTAACAGAAAAACAAAAAGTTAGATTTACTTATGGAATGAATGAAAAACAATTCCACACATTATTCTTAAAAGCTGGTAAGATGGAAGGTATTCATGGTGAAAACTTCTTAAAACTACTTGAATCTAGATTAGATAACGTAGTTTATAGAATGGGATTAGCTACTACAAGAAGAGCTGCTAGACAAGTTGTTAACCATGGTCATATTCTTGTTAATGGCAAGAAAGTTGATATTCCATCATACAACGTAAAACCTGGAGATACAATTGCTATTAAAGAAGCTTCTAAAGATCATAAAGCAATTCTTGCTTCATTAGAAAGTATTAACAGTATTCCTGCTTATGTAACTTTCGATAAGAAAAATATGGAAGGTACATATGTTAGATATCCAGAAAGAAATGAATTAAGTGCTGATATTAACGAAGCATTTATCGTTGAATTCTATAATAGATAATAATAAAAACTAGTCAATCGACTAGTTTTTTTATTATTCAAATATAACTAAATAATATTTCTTTTTACCTCTTCTAACAATTAGGTATTTATTATATAAACAAGTATCTTTAGTAATTGTAAGTTCAAGGTCAGTTACTTTTTCTCCATTTAAACTAATAGATCCATTAGTTAGAAATTCTCTTGCTTCTCTTTTACTAGATAAAATACCAGTATTAACAAGCATATCTACAATATTTACTTCTTCATTAATAGTAGATGTTTCAACTCCTGATAAAGCTGCTTTTAATTCATCTTCATCTAATGATTTAATGTCTCCACTAAATAAAGCTTCAGTAATCTTTAATGCTTTATTAAAACTATCTTCTCCATGTAAATCAGTTATTATTTGTCTAGCAAGTTCTTTTTGAGCAATTCTTTGTTCAGGAACTTCATTATGTTTCTTCATTACATCTTCGATTTCTTCTTTAGTAAGGAATGTAAATACTTTTAAATATTCTTCTACTTTAGCATCATCTGTATTAATTAAATATTGATATAATTCATAACTAGATGTTTTTGATTCATCAAGCCATAAAGCATTACCTTCACTCTTACCAAATTTCTTACCAGTTGAATCAAGTATTAAAGGCATAGTAAATGCATTAACAGATTTACCTAATTTCTTACCAATTAAATCAACACCAGTAGTTATATTACCCCATTGGTCAGATCCTGCACATTCAAGAGTAACTCCTTTAGTTTCATATAAATATAAAAAGTCATATCCTTGCATTAAAGTATAAGCAAACTCAGTAAATGTAATACCAGTTTCTAGTCTTCTATTAATAATATCTTTTGCAAGCATATAATTAACATTTATATATTTACCTACATCTCTTAAAAAATCTATCCAAGAAATATCTTTAAACCAATCATAGTTATTAACTATTTCAGCTTTACCATTAAATATATCAAATACTTGTTTTTTAATACCTTCTACATTTTTATCAATTATTTCTTTAGATATTATTTCTCTTTCAGCAGTTGGTCTTGGGTCTCCTATTAAACCTGTAGCACCACCTACTAAAAGTATTGGATGATGGCCTGCATTAGATAATCTTTTAGCAGTTACTAAACTAGAATAATGTCCTAAATGTAAACTATCTGCTGTTGGATCTGTTCCCCAATAAAATGTTATTGGTTCTCCGTCTAATACTTTTTCTAGGTCTTCTGATGCAACATCTTTAATAAGACCTCTATACATTAAATCTTCATATAATTTCATTTTTTTACCTCCTATAAACAAAAAATACCTATGATGTAGGGACTATTAATAGCGGTACCACCCTACTTCATAGATATTACTATGCTCTTTAATTCTTAACGCGAATCACGATTTAATTCATAACAATGTATCTTCATATTTTACTTGTGCAAGTTTCCACCATACCTACATCTCTATGTTTCAAATAAAATACTACTTGGTTGTTAATCAATATTAATTAAATGTATTTTATTATAATAATTAACTTAAGTCAATTACTATTCATCATCTTCATCATATTCTTCAGTTGTTACATTATCTAGAAGATTAAATAATTCATTAGTATCAGTTTTTATTTCATCATCTGATTCATCTTCTACTACATTTTTATTTCTTTTAGTTCTAGTTGGAGTTTCTTTAATTTCAACTTCTTTAGCTTCTTTTTCATCTTCTCCATAAGAAATATTAATATCATCTTCTTTTTCATCTAAATTATAAAATATAGATTTTCTTTCATTTAGAGTCTTTTCTAACTCATCATCCATAGACTTATAAACTTTACTTCTTACTTTATCATATTCATTTGCCTTTTTATTTAGACTATGATCATCACCCTTATTTATTTCTTCTACATCATCTAAATTATAATCTTTATCTAGAATACCATAAACTGGAGAAATAACAGGAGTTGGTCTAAATCTTTTAACTTCTTTCTTTGGTTCCTCTACTACAGGTTCATCATCAAATTTTAATCTTGAAGTAGGACCAAAGAATTCATCTTTTTCTTCTTCAGTAAATGAAGATGTTACCTCATCTTCTTCCATATCTACAGGGAAATTAAAAGTTCTTTCAGATCTTAATAATTCTCTTTCACTTAAATCTTTGTTAGGAGAATCATCTTCTTCATAATCTATTTCTATTCTTTGAGTTTGTTCAACTTCTTTAGGTTCTCTTTTTATAAAGAATTCTTTCTTTTCTTTTTTAGGTTTTTCTTCCTTAACCTTTTCTGGTTTATCAGGTTTAATATCTATTTCTGGATCATCATCTTCATAGAAAAAATTCTTAACTTTTTCAATAAGTTTCATAAGTCCTCCTATTAATCTTCTATCGAAGTATTAACTTCTTCATGCTCAATTAGACTTTGTGCATCTTCTTCAGCATCATATACATCGTATTTTTTTACTTCTTCTAAATAATTACTCTTACCTGAATTATCTACATCAAATAATCTATATTCTTTGTTTTCACTAAGGTCATATTTTTCATTACCTAGAATATCCTCTATAATTGTATCATTATATTTAATAGATGACAAAGTATAAAATATTTCTACTAAAGCATCATTTAATTTTCTTTTACTAACATGAGCTTCTATTTTAGAATAATTATACATTGCTTTAACATAGTAATAATCCTTTTTATCTATTACTTCTAAATAGCCAGAATTATCTTCATAATTAATTTTCTTAGAAATATATAATTTATCATTCTCTGTATAATCTTTACTAATTTTATGATAATAACTAACAAGATCTACATACATATAGTATGTTCCATTAGAGCTTTTAAGGATTTGATTAAAATCATTACCTTCTTTTTTAGTCACTCCATTTAATAAGTAATATTGATATCCTACAGAATTCGTATTAACATCATTATTCTTTCTTTTTAATACATTATATATATTTGTTTCATAACTAGACGTATTAATCCTAATGATAGAACATCCACTTATTAAACAAATACACAAAACTAATAAAATCTTTTTAATTAATCTCATTTTATTACCTACTTTTGTTCTTTTATTATATCAAAAATTAATAAATTTTTAAAGTGTTTTATTTATATGCTTCTAATCTATTAATTCTAATTCCTTGACTAGAAAACTTCTTTTCATATTCAGTTTCTACATTTTCAATATCTTCACTATGTAAATCTAAAGTTACATTTTGTAATTTATATCCATAATTAGATAAAGACTCTATAGAAAATGCAAATAATTTAATATTATCAGTTTTCATGTGGATAACTTTATCTTTTTTAAAAATAGAATCATACTTACTAAGTAATCTTTCATGAGTAAGTCTTCTTTTAGCATTTCTATTTTTAGGCCATGGATCTGAAAAATTTAGATATATTAAAGATATTTCTTTTTTAAATACTTTATCAATATCATTGGCATCCATTCTAATTAATCTTAAATTGGGTATATCTAATTTTTCTAATTTCTTAACAGCATACATTAATACTGTGTCATACATTTCTATACCTATAAAATTAATTTCAGGATGTAGTTTAGCCATACCAATAATAAAGTCCCCTTTACCCATACCTATTTCTATGTGTATAGGATTCTTATTACCAAATACTTTATTCCATGAAGAAATATTTTCTTCAGGATTTAATATTACATACTTTGAATTATTAATAATATCTTTAGCATTTTTATTATTTCTTAATCTCATTATTTTCCCCTGATTTTTTAAATATTTTTTTAATTTTACCCATTAATTCTCTAGCAATTACTGTTTTAAATAATGGTTTATATGTAAATATGAAATATATAATTCCACCTACTACAGCATATATAGCAATAATCATAATTGCATTAGTTCTAGATGTAGGTATTATATCAATAAATATTCTAAGTACAAATAAACTAGCAAGCATTGCTCCAGATCCAAATAGTATCCAGAATAATCCTTTAAATGTATCTTTCATACTTATTTTCATTTTCTTAATCATATATATTATTGAAATAATATATGTTGATGAAAGTGATATAAGTGTACCTGAAATAGTTCCAACATATGGAGGTAAACCTAGTTTGTAGGCTCCTACCATTAAAGGATATTGAAGTCCTGCCTTTAAAATTAATTCTACTGCTAAAGCAATAAATACTACTTTATATTTATTAACAGATTGCATAATTATAAGTGTAATAGTATATAGTGAAGATGCTATTGCAGCAAATATAAATATACTAAATACTGAAGCAGCAAGACCATGGTTTTGGTAGAATAATTCCCAAACTGGTTTTGCTAAAAATGATAATCCAATAGTCATTGGGATACCAAAATATAATAATATTGTATATGCTTCATTAACTCTTTTATTAACTGATTCCATATCATTCTTAACATAACTAGATGTTATATGTGGAAGTAAACTAGTAACTAATCCTGTAGCTATTGCTATAATTATTTGGTTTAATTTAACACCCCAAGTAGTTAATACTCCCATAACTGTTTCTGCTTTTGTAATTGTATAACCTGTATAATTAACAAGTATTTTTACAACAGTAAACATATTAATTAATGCACATGCATTACCTACAGCATCAATTAATATAAATGGAACTGCATATTTAATTATTTTTATCCATATTTCTTTAGTAGATATTTTCTTTTCTTCTTCCTTTATAGGTTGATTTACTAAAAATATATCTTTATTAGTTTTAATCTTAATTATTAAATAAATTAAAGCAAATATACCACCAATAGTAGCACCAAAACAAGCTACTGCAACAGATGTTCTAACATCATGAGATAACTTCATAGCAAAGTAACTACCAAATACTACTATTGCTACTCTAAATAATTGTTCTATTACTTGGCTAAGTGATGACTCAGTCATGTATTTATTACCTTGAAGGTATCCTCTTGATACTGATAATGGAGGTATAACTAATATAGCAGTAGCTATAACTCTAATAACATATACTATATCTTCAATAGTATTTCCACCTTCAATATCACCTATTATCATTCTTGCTATAGGTTTAGCAAATATAAATAATAAAGCAAATATAATAACAGCAAAAGCCATTATTACTCTTCTTCCTTGTTTATAAACTCTTTCTCTTGTATGGTAATAACCAAGTGCATTATATTCACTAACTAATTTAGAAATAGCAAGTGGTATACCTACAGTAGATATAGATAAGAAAGTAGCATATATAGTATAAGCATAACCATATAAAGCTCCACCTTGCTCACCTATTACTTTATAAAAAGGTACAACATAAACTATACCAATTATTTTAGTTAAAATAATCGCAAATGTAGCTATAAAGGCTCCTTGTTTAAAGGAACTTTTTTTCATTTTCCCCATTTTATTCCTCCATTATACTTTCAGTATACTTAGATTCATATAAATCTTTATCATCTAATATTTCTATATCACCTGTATCTATTTCAGGTAATTTAGATAAATCTGGTAAATTAAAATAATCTAAGAAATAATCTGTAGTTTTATATAAATTAGGTCTTCCAGGAAGATCTGATTTACCAGCATTCATAATTAATCCCTTAGCAATTAAATTTCTAATCATTTGAGAAGAATTAACTCCTCTTATTTCATCTATTTGAACTCTAGTAATTGGTTCATTATATGCAATAATAGCCAATGTTTCTAAAGCAGCTTCTGATAAATTATTACTAACTTCTAAAGATATCTTCTTTAAATATTTTAAATTATCTTCTTTAGTAACTAATTTATAAGAATTTCCAAGAACTTTAATATCTAGTCCTCTTTCTTTTTTACTATATTCATTTTTAAGTTCATCTATTAGTTTTAAAGTATCTTCTTCATTAAGTTCTAAAATGCCTTCTATTTCTTCTAGTTTTAATCCTTCTTCGCCTACCGCAAATAGTATACTTTCTAAAGCACTAATCAAGTTCTTCACCTTCTTTATAATTAACTGTTATATTGTTAAAATTATTTTCTTGAGTAATAGTTATCTCTCCCTCTTTAGCCATTTCTAAAATAGATAAAAATGTAACTACTACATATTCTTTAGTTCTTATTTCAAATAAATCAAAGAAAGAAATTTTCTTTTTCTTTCTTAAAAGAGTTCTAATTTCATTAGTTCTATCTGTAACTAATATTTCTTTTCTTGCTATCTTAGTTTCAAGAGGTTTTTCATCCTCTTTTCTTTGCAAAAATTTATTTAAAGCCTCTACTAAATTATCTAGAGTAATATCTCCATCATTTTTTATTGGATCACTATATTCATATAGATTCATAGGATCCTTAGTAAATATATCTTTTCTATCTCTTTCCAAAGATTTAAATTCATCAATCATATCTTTATATCTTTGATATTCTACTAATCTATTTACAAGTTCAGTTCTAGGATCTTCTTCCTCCTCTTCTTCATCTTTTCTTGGAAGAAGCATCTTAGATTTAATTAATGTAAGTTCAGAAGCCATGACTAAATATTCTGAAGCTACATCAAGATTTAATTCTTGCATTTTGTTAATAAAATCAACATATTGTTTTGTTATTTCTTCAATTTTTATATCATAAATATCCATCTTAGAAGTTTTAATTAAATGAAGTAATAAATCTAATGGACCTTCGAAGTCATTAATTATAAAATTTGCTTCCATTTTTTCACCCACATATCATAATAATTATATCATTTTTTTATATATAATAAAAGCATTTATGGTATAATTTTCTTAGAGGTTTTATATGAAAAGATTTAATATGATTGACGAAGAATTTATCTGTGAACATTGCGGTAAAAAAGTAAAAAAACTAGAATATTCTGCTAGAGATCACTGCCCATATTGTTTATATTCTAAACATGTAGATATTAATCCTGGGGATAGAGCTAATACATGTAAAGGATTACTTAAACCAATTGGTATAGAAAAGTTTAAAGATACATATAAAATAATATATAAATGTGAAAAATGTAAGATGGAACATAAAAACATTATGGCAACAGATGACAACTATGATGTTATATTAGAAATATCAAAAAACCAGTAAAATACTGGTTTTTTAATTTACATTATTATTATATTTAATAATAAAAAATGGTATAATTACCATAGGTGATAATATGAAAAGGAAGAAGAAACCCAATTATAAACTTAGACGTATAATTGCTAGAATAATTCTAGTTATTCTTATTTTGACTCCTATTATATTTTTTAATAGGGTTAAGATTCTTCATGCTCCTTTATATATTAAATATCATAAAAATACAGAAATACTTAATTCATTATATGATGCAAATTTTGAAAATAAAGAAGTTAAAGTTATAATGGATTCACTAATTAGTAAAAAGAGAATTAGTGAATATACAGATGAGTATATTCTTAGTTTATCTAAAAAAGGATATAACAAAAATACAATTAGTTATGTATTATTAAATTTTAAAAAAGGAGATATAAAATCTCTTATTAACCAAAAATATAATAAAAATGTAGAAGACATGATTACATTATCATTTTTTGATTATAGTTTATATGATAGATATTTAAATAGTGTTAAAGAAAATGAAGATATATCTAGAACTGTTTTAAAAGTTGATTTAGATATGGATAAAGGTAACTATGAAGATACAACCGAAGAAACAGATCCTAATTCATTAACAGCTTTAGTTAATAAGCATAGATATATAAATGAAGATTATGAACCAGATGATCTTGTAGATATGTCTGATGAATATGCTAATAACTATTATAGACAAATGCAACTTAGATCAGAAGCATATGAAATGTTTAAAAAGATGGTTGATGCTGCTAAAGAAGAAGATATTAAATTCTACGCTGAATCAGGCTATAGAACATTTAATTTTCAAAGAACACTATATAATAACTATGTAAATGTAAATGGTTATGCTAAAGCAAACTTGTATGCTGCAAAACCTGGTTTTTCAGAACATCAATTAGGTACAGCAATAGACGTAGCAAATATATATACAATAGATAAAGATGATGTTGAATATAAATGGATTCAAAGAAATGGATATAAATATGGTTTTGTATTTAGATATACAGAAGAATGGCAAGATCTAACAGGATTTGGAGAGGAAACTTGGCATATTAGATATGTAGGAGTTGATGTAGCAACTAAAATGCATAAAGAAAACATATCCTTTGAGGAATATTGGATTAAATATGTAAATAAAAAAGAAGCTAAATAGCTTCTTTTTTTATTCATTGTATCCTGTTAATAAAGTGCACATTCCAGTTGTTTCAGAGAATGTTGCTATAAAATATTTAGATGATGACACATACCATAAATATTGTTTAGTATAGAAACTTTTTTGAATAAGAGTTCCTTCTCCACCTACTAATTCAACAAACTTATCATAACTCATTTTACCAGTTTTAATTAATTCTTTCATTTCATCAAGCTTAGAAAAATCTAATTCTTCATTTTTAACAGTATCTTTTTTAATATCTATTCTAGTATCATTTTTACCACTATTATAAAAATCAATTGTTACTTTAGATGAATTAGATACTTTCCATTCATACTTTTTATAATCATCTTCTTCTTTTTTTAGTTCACCATCAAAACCAATTAATTCATTTACTTCATCTAAAGAATCTTTAACTCCTATTTGAGTAATACAATCAACTGCCTTACAATTTCCTTTTATTTTTTCCTCTACTACCTTTTTATTACTGCATCCTGCAAGAAATAAAATCATAAATATAAATAAAAAACTTAATAATACTTTTTTCATTTATTCACCTCTACTTTAATTATATCATATATTTTTTATAAAATAGTAATAATACATTTATTATACATATATAAATTCTAAAATATTATTTTTGATAAAACAAAAATAATTATTTAGTTTTATTTATACTTTAATAATTATATTATATGCATTTGTATTATATTTTTAAATGATTAATATATATGCTCGAAAGGAGAAAAAATATGTTAAATCAAATTGTTATTATAGGAAGGCTAGTTAAAAATCCTGAAATCAAGGAGTCGGAAGGAGGTAAAAAATATACTAATATTACACTAGCCGTTCCAAGAAACTTTAAAAACTCTAATGGAGAATATGAATCAGATTTCATAGATTGTAAACTATGGAATGGTATTGCCGAAAATGCATCAGAATACTGTCATAAAGGTGATCTTCTAGG
>JAEEGL011888948.1_pt1 | contig 21057 bp, 20 predicted proteins | sample 9134231 | NCBI WGS metagenome assembly JAEEGL01 (sample SAMN16246548, study PRJNA631951) | gut metagenome | biome: gut microbiome; feature: rumen; material: fiber-attached | host: Bos | place: Iran: Karaj | collected 2018-10 | reverse complement strand
TTTTCAAAGAATGACATCTCTTTTATCTCCTTTCTTAAATTTATCCGGTAACATTAATAAAATATCTGCACACAGCGTAAAAAACACTGCGTTACTGATTAGAGGATGTAGTTGTATAAACAAAATTCCAACAACCAAAAAAATCACAAAAAGCAAAATGCTGATCCATTTATATAATATTTTTCTTTTATCAGTTATTTCCTTATTAGGATTCTCTATCGGCGCCCAAAGGAACAGCAGTATAAATCCAACAATCCCAAGTAATAAGTAAAACATAATATTTACGTTAACAAATGAACTCAACAATATAACAGCAGCATATACACCCAACGTTACTATTGTACATATAGAGTATTTTTTAGCATGATATCCACCAGAATAACTTCTAAGAAATATAAAAACCACTAAAAAAGCGAGAGTTTCTAAAGGTTTACCAATAATGATGCCGGAAACAATTACAAGAAATGTACTAAACAGAAAAGATATAAGGAGTTCAAAACCGTAAACATATATATCATAAGAATCCTCTTTAATAATGTTATTATTTAACAATCGTCGTGCAAGATAATTTGCGGTTTTACTAAGCATTTCCCGTCACCTAAAATCATCATTTTATTGCATTATAGCATATTTATTTTTAAAAATCTATAGTTTGGGATAATGCATTAAAAATGGGATAATAAATTGTGACAGCATTAAATATCCCTAATTTAGGGATAAATGATAAAGCAGTCGCAAAATGACGACTGCTTTATATTTTTGTTATACTAATAGCAGTATTTTTTAGCACAATTTCGATATCATCCCGTTCATCATAATAATCATATGTGACACCTATAACGTTTTCCTGAGTATCTTCGTGAATATCAATTGCCTCTACATAATATGACGGTGGATTATCATTAATTAGATCTACGATCTGACTGTACCATTTATCAATACGTTCCCTATAATCATCCGGTTCAAGATCGGTTTTTCCTTCTTGATCCAAGGCGTTTTTTCTTTGCCACGACATACTCGCTAAAAGATGAAATAAAAAGCGCTCGTTATTCATAACCGTTCCTTTCAAACAATCCGAATACAACATAATCAGCATAATGTTGTACAAGACCATACCTACATTTTCATTGAACTTATGTAATGCATATACAATAACATATTTTTTCAGAAATTGCAATACAAAAACAGGAATTTACCTAAAAATATGTATAGCAAAAGCACCTTGCACTATAATTCCAAAAAACTCTTGTACAAGTTATTTGAAAAATCAGCAAAGTTTTTGGTAGAGCGTAATCTTTTTTATTTAATACAACATAATGCTGATTACGTGGTTTTTTAGATAATCAATCGCATCAGCTCAAGTTGTTTTCTATGCTCCTCACCGGTTGATATAATATAAATCCTTGTTGTGTTTATGCTGCTATGGCCAAGAATATCAGCGAGCTTTGCAATATCCTTTTCTATTTTATAAAACATCCTTGCAAATAAATGTCGAATGTTGTGTGGAAAAACCTTTTTGGGGTTGATACCGGTATCTTTACAAAGTGCCTTCATTTCACGCCATATATTACTGCGATCAATTGGTTTCCCGCTTTTCGTAAGGAAGATTTGTCCATGTGTTATATTGTGACGTTTTGCATATAACAGAAGCTTTTCCCTTAATTTCTTAATAATCAATACCTTGCGGTTTTTTCCTTTACATGTGATTATTACAGTTCCGGTTCTTACGGCTTCGACTGTAAAAGATGACAGTTCGCTTATTCTTATTCCGGTTCCGCCTATTGTCTGAATGATCGTGCTCAAACGATCATTCTTTTTTCTTTCGGCTGATTGTACCAGTTTCCGAAAGTCTTCTTGCTTCAATTCTTTATCTTCAGGGCAAAAAATCTGCTGCTGTATTTTAATGTTTTTGACCTTTAATTCGTTCCACTCGAGAAAATCAAACAAGCTATTTATACTAGATAACATTGAATTTATACTTCTAACAGCATATTGTTCCGCTATAAGTTTATTTTTATAAGCAATTATGACCTCCTTTGTTAAAGTTTGCCCTTTGATATAATTCATAAGAGCTTTTACATCTCTGATATATTTCTCAATTGTCGCTTTGCTTTTTTCGTCAGATATCAAATGCTTTTCAAACTGTTCAATCGTCTTTAAAGATATCGTCTTTAGCATCATTTTGATACACCTCCTATAATATTTATTCTATCCATAAAACTAAAAAATAAAAGCACCATTATTATCGAAAAAATCATGGCGCTTTTTTGTTATGTAGATGTTGAGTATATAACTCTTGAGTTTAGTGATAGCAAGGTTGCTCATATGTAAATCTGTCGTATTGAATGCAACATGTTATATCATTTATCCCATTTTTAATGCATTATCCCAAACTATTGACAACGCATTTTTTATTACTATAATAAAACATGAAGGAAAATGAAAAATGTGATGCATATTCAAACGAGAGGAGATATAGGATGAAAAAAATTATATTCTTATTCTTAAGCATAGTGATTATAACTACATTATCAATAGCCGTAATGGCAGATGAAGGTATTTATATTAACAATGTAAATGAATATCATAATACCAATTTTTCGCAAAGCTACCAAGTAACAGTTAACAATCTGCTAACGCGTAAATACAATGCTGGATGGTGGTTTGTGAAAGCAACCGCATCAACTGAAATCAGTGCTTTTCCTGACTTTGAACATCATGCACTTACAATAATCGAAGGCTCTGATCTTCAAACAAGGTATGTTGATTCAGAAACAATAGTAAACGGTAAAGTCAACTCTGGGACCGTAACTTGTACAACAGCATATGCAATATATACAGATCATTTCGCTGAGATATGGCGTGAATATGATTTGTTATATTATTGGGATCTCGAGTTCTACGCTAATTAAATAAAAAATCTAAAACACTAGATATGCATCACATTATCATTTGAGGTAAAAAAATGAAAATACATATCGGGCGGATACTCTTTATTATAAAAGAGATGATAAACGACAACAGAATAATGTTTATCTTGATGGTTATCGGATTGTTGCTGAGCAATTATGTTATGATATACTTTGTCGGAAATTTTACCGCTTATAAAAACTCAACTCTCTCCGGCTATCAGTCGTTAAGATATCCGGCATACAATTACAATGATCTGAGCTATAATGATATACTCAGCATTGATTTGAGTGAATATGGCGTTACGTCATGTGCTTTTTCCGTGACCATCAAGCCGGAAGACGTACATTTAACCGGCGGGTCGCTCATTACAGACGGTTACGGAACAAAAGGAAGCTTTTTTGTAAACAGCAACTCAAACGACAAGTTTCCCGTAAAAGCGTTTCTCGGTAACTGCGATATTTCCAAATCGGACAAAGAAAACGTAATTGTGCTGCCGTGCACGGAATATACGAGTTCGCTAAACTATGACAGGGAAACCGGCAGCTACGGTACTGTCGAATTTTTCGGTCAGACACTGTATGTGATCGGCATCAGCACGTATACGAACGATACGATAATACCGTACAAGCTGTATTCGTCAACGTTTGAACCGGAAAACATCAGCTTCTACGTTGAAAACAGGCTTGATATAAAGAGGAGCGACGAGCTGAGAGATAAAATCTATGAAATTTTCGGATGCTCCGGTCTTGTAGATCCGTATTCGTATTACAGAGCCGCCGAAAACGGATACGCCGTGTTGATAATCATTATTTTCATTGCTTATCTAATTTCGATGCTGTCGTTTGTCTTTTATATCGTGTATTTTACAAAAAGGCGTGCAAGGTCAAATTCCATTGCATATATCTGCGGTGCAGAAATGAAGCGGCTGATCCTTGAAACGATAATAACGAATGAAGTGATAGCCGTTTTGTGCTTCGTCTTTGCCGCCGTATTGAACGCGCTGTCGTCATCGGCATTTGACTTGTTCTATTCCGTAAAATACGATTTTAAAGATTACGTAATAATGCTTTTGATCGTAATAACGGCGACACTTATCTGCTCCGTTCCGTCCGTTTACGCGATGAAAAAGAGCACGGCGGCGGAGCTGGCAAGAAACGTTACGTAGGGTGCGATATATGAGAAAAACGTTTTATTTGCTTTCAGAGTACATAAGATCCGCGGGATTATCTTTGCTTGTGATCGTCGTTATATCCGCTCTTGCAATGTCGGGTTTAACGGTTTCCGCGGGAAGAATAGCCTCTGAAACTGAAAAATATGACAAGCTGAGAAATTCCGGGTTATCAGACTGTTTTTACGGGTCAAGAATTAAACCCGAGGCAGATCTAACGGGAAAGATAAAAACGTTAAACGGAGTTGTTGATATTATAAAAAGACCCGACACCGTCAATTTCAAACCTAATGACGGATCAGACGGATTGTTCTCAATGAAGCTGTTTACAAAAGAACATTATGAATGTGCAAATCTCAATTTTAAAGGGTCAGGCTTTGATTATGATAGTAACGATCTTGAATGTATTATAGCGAGTGAATATTTTGATAAATACTCAATAGGCGACGTTTTATCGGTTAAAATACCGGCAAAGAAAAACGGAGAATATATAACCGCAGATTTTCAAATAAAAGGCATCGTCAAAACACCGCAGTCCATACTCTCAATGTCCGGCGGCGGCAGTTCCGTAGACGCTGCAATGATATATGAAGACGCGTCGTTTATTATTGTCAAAGACTGCGAGGCGTTAAGAGATCTTGCCGGCGGCAGTATAACGAAGAGTTATCTTGAAACGTTCTTTATAAGACTCGATAATAAGCTGACGGAAAAGGAAACGACTGAGGCAATAGATGAGCTTTCAAAATATCTGACGCTGCAAACCGTTGACGATGTGTTAAAGACAACAAAAGAGCAGGTCAAAGAAACTGTTTCAAGCTTTCTGCCCGTGATAATATTCTGCGTGCTGTATTCAATATTGACGCTTGTAGGAATGGAAATACTCATACTGTATAGAACGGCTGAGGAAACGGCAGTTTGCAGGTGCCTCGGTATGTCGAAGATACGAACGGTATCAACTGTTTGCATAGCAAAGACGATCACAATTATTATTTCGTTCGCTTTATGCTGTATCATAAACCGGTTGATTTACACCATCCCCGCCGTATCATCCGGCACGGTTTATCACGCCGGTCTTCTTGTACCCGCTTGTATCCTCGGCGTTTTTGAAATAATTATCGCCGTTGTTATTTCCGTTGTCGCGGCTGCCAAAAAGAGCATGAAAAGTTCGTATGAAAGAGTATAGGTGACGGTATGCATCAGATAGAGATAAGAAAACTGAATAAAACGTACAGATCCGATAAAATCGAAAATCACGTTTTAAAAGATATTGATCTTGATATAGAAAAGGGCGAATTTGTCGCTGTTATCGGCAAATCGGGATGCGGGAAAACAACATTTTTGAATATTCTCGGTACGCTTGATGACTTTGACAGCGGCGAATACCTACTTAACGGAGAGCCGGTCAAGGATATGTCTGATAAACAAAAAGCGCATATTCGTTCCGAAAAAATAGGTTTCGTGAATCAGGATTTCATGCTTTTGCCAAACCGTACAGCGTATGAAAACGTGACCCTGCCGCTTTATTTCGGAAAATCTGATCATAGTGATATGAAAAAGAAAGCGGAGAGAGTTCTGCAAACCGTTGATTGTTATGAGCTGTCAAAGAAAAAGATCAAACATTGCTCGGGCGGTCAAAAACAGCGCATCGCAATAGCAAGAGCACTGATCATAGATCCGGAAATAATACTCGCGGACGAGCCGACCGGCGCGCTGGACAGCGAAAATACCGCGGAGATACTTAAATACCTGCGGAAGATAAACAAAGAAAACGGCGTTACAGTTATAATTGTTACACATGATTCGGACGTTGCCGCAGTGTGCGATAAAACCATAAAGATTGAAGATGGATGTATTATTCCAAAAATAAGAAATTAATGTAACAGTATGCCAAATAGAGTTGGACTTATCGGATACAATTCAATAGAGTTTGTATCATTGCTTCTTTATATTTGGAATAATGGCGATTGTGCGGTTATTATTGACCCCAACATGCCGCCCGATACAATGCATAATCTTTTAGAAGAAGCAAACGTAAAAAAATGTTATATTCAAAAAGGTATAAATACCCTAGTAAACGACATCAATTACACAATTATCGAATACGAGGCTCCAAAAAAACTAACAGTAATTTTGCCAAATAGTGTATACGACTCATTTTATCCAAACTACAGCCGAGAGGAAGCGGTAATTCTGTACAGTTCTGGAACAACAGGTAATTCCAAGGGAATTATTCTTTCTCATTACGCTATTAACATCAATGCTGATGCGATTATCGATTATATGTGTCCAAAAGAACATGACTCCATTTATATAATAAAGAGTTTGTCGCATTCTTCTACCTTGACAGGGGAATTGTTGGTGGCTTTAAAAACAAAAATGAATGCGGTTATTTCAACCGGAGCCGTTCCGCCTAGATATGTTTTTAACACGATTCATAAACATAAAATCAGCATCATCTGTCTCAACCCGCTTTTATTGAATATGCTTTGCGACGAGTATGTTCGCCAAGATTATGAAATTTCATCATTGAAAACCATTTATATAAGTGGCGAAATTTTGACGGACACATTGTATTATAAGGCTCATAAAGTGTTCAGCGGACAAGAAATATACAATGTTTACGGCTTGTCAGAGGCGGCTCCGCGTGTTTCGGCTCAAACTAAGGAAGCATGTAAAACGAATTCAGTGGGAAAACCGATCCGCGGGATAAAAATTGAAATAGTTGATGATCAAGGGCGTCCTGTATCTTCCGGTAAACGAGGAATTATACATATATCCACGCCGAGCCTTTTTACCGGTTATGTATCCGGTGACATTAAACAGAAATCTCTTTACAAAGATTGGCTTAATACCGGCGATATTGGATTCTGGAATGAATACGGTGAATTACACGTTATCGGACGAGCTGATGATATGATCGTCATAGGCGCCAATAAAATATATCCTTCAGATGTTGAAAAGAAGATATGTGACACAGGTTTAGTTTCTGAATGTATTGTTTCAAAATGCTTATACAACGGTCATGAAACGTTGTCTTGCTTGTATGTGGGCGCGGAAAGGTGTTCTTTGACGATAATAAGTCATCTGAAACAAGAACTGCTGCCGTATGAAATTCCCAAACGTTTCATTTGCGTAGATTCTATTCCGCATACATCGCGAGGAAAGGTTGACAGAATTACCGCAGAAAGATTTTTGTCAAGCATTTAAAAGGAGTTTGATTATATGGATAGAAAAGAGATAGAGACAAAACTCGCTTACATGTTGTTAGAATTATTTCCCGATTCTGGCGTTGACGCGGATATAATCAAATATGTTGATCTTGTTGACGATCTCGGGATGGATTCAATAACGTTTGTTTCTATTATAATCGAAATTGAATCAACTTTTGATATTACAGTTCCGGACGATATGCTTGTAATGGATTATTTCAAAAGTTTTGAGGCTATTCTTGATAGTATTGAAAAAATCACATCCGGTAGTGATGCCGACAATGTTGAGGTGAAACAGTTATGACAAAACTCGAAAAAATGCTGCAATATGTATCTGAACACAACGATTTCTACAAGCAGCGCATAAAGGACTACGGTATTACAAATCCGCTGGATATAACCCAATGGCCAATCCTTACACGCAAAGAATTGCAGGAAAACAGATATAACATGTTTTCAGATGGGTATAAGTCTAAATATTTCAATCAGCAACTTAGAAGACAGTCTTCATCCGGCTCTACCGGGATGCCTGTAAATGTTTATTGGGATTACAAAGACTGGTATGCCTCGAATATGTGCCTTTGGAGAAAAAGAATGGACTTGTACGGTATTAGACCAAGTGACAAGCAAGTATCTTTTGATATGGAGGGCTTTTATCAAATAGCTGGAAAAGAATTGTTTTTTTATAATAGACAGAAAAGTATTCTAAGCTTTAATATATCTGTTCCTCGCAAAATTACCGATTATTATGAAATGGTCGAAATTATAAACCAATATGACCCTGCTTGGATTCGTTTAAGACCATTTGCTTTAGAATTATTATTACATATATATGCTAATCACGATACAACACCTCCACACTCTCTTCGATTGATTGAAACTTATGGGGAATTGCTTAATCCTTATACCAAAGAAAGAGCATCTTCTTTTTTTGGTGTACCAATTGCAGATATGTATGGTTCAGAAGAACTAAATTGTATTTCCTATGATAATAATCATGGAATAAAGAATGTTCTATCAGGCAATGTTTATGTTGAGGTTTTAAATAACAAAATCATATCAAAATATGGAGAAGGAGAATCAATTATTACAAGCCTACTGAACTATTCAATGCCACTGATAAGATACAATCAAGGTGATTTTATTATGATTGATAACAAAGATAAAAATGATGTATTAAACATAATTCACGGAAGAACAATAGACTGCGTTTTTAATGATAGTGCAATAATTATTAATCCACTGATTTTATTAGAGATAATGGGTCAAACAAACAACTATTTTGGTTCAGTTATTACTTATTATAAATTCAATATTTTCAAGCATGATAATATTATTGAATGTATTATTAGTTTAGACAAATCAGCGATGTCGTGGAGCAGTAATATTAAAAAATATATTCTTAATACATTAGTGTTACGACTTTCAAAAAGTAATGAGTATAAATATAAAGTATCTATCATTAATGAAATGCCACCCTTGCCCGCAAAAAACAGAATTGTTGAGGTGTTTGAATAATTATGAATAATATGTGTATTAAAATGTCTAATGACATTCCTAGCATTCTATTGTTTGTCGTTGGCGATGATTGTTTTTGCTATGATGCATATTCCAACAGACTGTTTAATGTATCAAAAGGACACTTTAATGAGTTAAAAGCAATTCAGAAAATGGGTTTAAACCAATATATAAATAAGGGCAAAGATTCGCCATTATACAATGATATTATTTCTATGTTAAAACATGGGATTTTTCGACCAATTGTAATTAATAATATAAAAAATGAAGAAATCGATTATATTAAATATATAACAGAAAGATGTGTGTCAGAAATAACACTACAAGTCACTAAATCGTGTAACTTTATGTGTAGATATTGTTCATTTTCAATTGATAATCATATGGGGCGAACACATACTGATGCAAAAATGACATGGGAAACGGCAAAGTGTGCTATAGATTATTTATCACATCATTCAGCAGATTGTAATTCAGTCTTAGTATCATTTTACGGAGGAGAACCGCTACTTGCCTTTCCGTTGATAAAAAAGGTTGTTCAATATGCAGAAACTATTTTTTATACTAAACCAATTAGTTATATTATGACAACTAACGGATTTCTGTTGAATAATGATGAAATAATTGATTTTATTGCAAACAACAATTTTAAACTTACCATTAGTTTTGATGGGCCAAAAAGTATTCAAGATTTTCACAGAAAAAAGCGCAATAATGGTATGGGTACATTTAAGGTAGTACGCAATAATATTATAAAATTAAGAAATCGTCATCCTTTATTTTTTAGTAAATCTGTTAATTTTATCTCGGTTCTTTTTGGCGATGAAAATCCAATAGAAACTATAGAGTATTACAAATCTTTAGGAATAAATGAAGATAAAGTCAAGGTTGTATATGCTGATTTGTCTGGAGTTGATTATAAATTAAGTTCATATCGCATAACATCGCTTGAAAATAGTCAAATTGTTAATCGCAATCTTCCGGAAGAACAAATAAAATATAATAGATTCAAAGAGATTTTAAAAGACAATACCCTCTTTCCTTCAGTATGGCAACATAATGGTCCCTGCATTCCCACGTTTGAAAGACTTTTTGTTACTACTTCAGGTGATTTTTATGTTTGCGAAAGATTTCAGGAGACTCCAAACTCAAGTATTGGATGTTTGCAGAGCGGACTTGATTATAGTAAGATCATCCAATTTATGAATGTTGGCAAGCTCTCTGAAGCACAATGCCAAACTTGCTGGGCAAAAAGATTTTGCAATATTTGTGAATTATTTTGTTATGATATAGAAAAAGACTCCTTAAGTGCAGATAGAAAGTATATTTCTTGCAATTCAATAAAAGCCGAGACGCTAGAATTGCTAAAATCATTCGTTAAAGAGGGGAAGAACTAACAATATGTATAGAGTATTTATTTTTTCTTCATCCTATTTCGAATATATTATTATTAACTCTCATTCTTCAATATTCAATTTTGAAATAGACTGTTTTGTTCTTTTGAATGAGAATCGGCTTTTTAAAAGAATTACAAATATTCCCGTGAAATATTTTGACACAATTAATCAATGTATTGATAATTCGGATTTATCAATAATTGTAGATAATGGTCAGTTGCCGAACAAATCAACAAACATATTAATTGATTTGTGCAATACCTTAAATAAAAAACTAGTCAAAATTGATATTGCAAATGCTACTAATTCTGATTGCAAAACGAATCTTCTATTAAATAATAGTATTAATGATCACCCAACGGTTTTAATTCTATACAGTGGTATGTTTGCAACGCCTAGCATTTTTGAGTGGAAATTTTACAGTTTTCTCTCGACAAACGGTATTAGCGCGGAAACACATTTTTCTCAGCTTACGGAATCCATCAACTATCAGTTACAGTTTAGTAGTTTACCAACTAACATATCATTAAATAATAATGCGAAAGGATGTGATATGATTGTTCTATCATTAAACATGGGTGACAAGATGCAATTTTTGAGTTCATATTTAGATCAATTTAATGAATTATTACCTGATTGTATTATTTTGTTAGTTCGCATTGATCAGAAGAATGCTATTGCTCACATATATAATAGTATTGATAGACACACAAAAAGAAATATGCCGTTGCATATTTTAAAATCAAGATATCATTTACTTCCAAACAACAAAACTGTTCTGTGTGATATTAAACAAAATCAAATTCTTCCCAACAAGATTTTTATAGATTCAGCAAAAATAACAAATGTATTTTGTGACATATTATCACAAATATCCATTCCACAAGGGATTGTTCCGATATATTTATAAAAAAGGTATCGAACAAAAGCAACGATGGATACCAATGCTATTGAAAGGAGATTAGTTGTTTATGTACTTTGAGAAAATAAGCAATAATGATGGAGTTGGAATAAAAAATTGGTATAAATGTACTAATTGTGGATACAATGGCGACCCCCCTCCTAGCGCTAAGTATAGGGATAGGTTAAAAACAGAAGCTGCAGAAAGAAATGCTGACCTCCACGGAAAAAGCTGTGTTACTGGTTGACTTTTGATTAGTTTATTACATTTATAGAAGCATTTATGAGATTATTCGTTGCTTATAATCTCATAAATGCTTAGAATGTATCACAATTTCATAGCAAAACAGCTAAGATACACTTATGAGGCTTCTCCTGTTGCTGTGTTATTCACCAGTTGTCCCCATTCAACATTGTCGAATTGCGATTCCATGCTTGTGATGGATATGCATCGAGGCTTCGAAGATCCAAGCATAGCGCCGATATTTGACACAGTGCCGCATCGTCATGTATAGCCTTTTTCTGGTTGTAATATATTTTTAGTTGAACTTTTCCATCAAAAAAACGTGAAAGTAACACAGGATTTAGTCAGGTTAGCGAGAATGTTTTCGTAATCCGGTTTCAAATATCCGGATTCCAACGTAAACTTGTTTATGAAAAGAACGCTTAGGGATCTTTAATTGTTGCCATTTACAATCGAAGGTATGTGGCGGTGAGTGTGGGATACTCGCACTATATTATCTGCGAAGTGCCGGAACAGTAAGCACAAAGGAAATCAAATTACCTTTTGAGGATGATGCCAGGCAATCTAACGATTTCTATGTAGTCTGCCATTTTATTGTTCTCTTATGTATTGTAGCAATACTCACATATATTTCTTTTTATTATACATTAAAGTCCTATTATTATTTTTTATATCCGTTTCTATAGTGCGACGATCTCCGCAATTGAAATTGCTTTAAAACACATGTAATCGGCATCCTCTTTCCGGTCTATTTAATTTATAAATATTCTGTTGAATTTTGTGGTATAGGGAATTGGTTAATCATGAAAAAGAAATTCAAAAATGTAATTCAAAGCCTAAAAAATTATTATACAAATACTTTATTTTTTTTAAAATATTTTAAAAAATATAAAGTAGGCAAGAAATGCATTTATTTATCAATTATAAACTCCATTATAGATATTGTGCCTTCAATTGCATATATGATTATTCCAGGACTTATCATAAATACACTATTATCAAAGCCTTCGTTTGAGATAATAATTGTTTACTTAATATGTTTATCGGCAATAAATGTTTTGGTTTATATAAAAAATCGGACGATGGTTATCAGAATTAATTCATATAAGCGCGAATTAAAACGATTGTTTCAGGCAGATTTGCAAAACTATCTTTCAAGTATCGAATATTCAATTCTTGAGTGTCCTGAGGTCGCTGTTGAAATTAATAGGCTAAGTATGAATATTCCGGATAGCCCGTTTGATATATTAAATCTGTGTTGTGGCTTGATTAGTTCATTGGTAAGTATATTATCTCTTATTCTTATTGTTGCATACTTGTCTCCTTTTATCATAATTGTTCTGTTGGCAATAATAGGCATTAATTCACTAGTTACAAAAAAAATCAATAACGCAAACTATATGTTTGGAAAGCAGATAAGCGAAAAACAAAATAAGTATTGGGCTGAATTTTACAATCTAACCAATTATTCTAATGGTAAAGAGATTCGTGTTTTTGATGTTAAGGACTTTTTTATTGAACGATATACAAGTATAGGTAGAGAAATTGATCAGATCTCTCTATGTGAAGACAAGTATCAAAAAAAATGGATGCTTGTTCATGTTGTCACCAACATAGCTCAGCAAGTATTTTTATATATTTTTGCAGCACTTCAAGTAGTTTACTTTGGTATGCCCATTGGGACTTTGACCATTTTTCTTAATGCTGCAAATCAGTTTTCTGGGACTCTTGGAGGAGTAACAAATATTTTTCTGGAATTATCAAAATATAGTCTTCACGCTAATGAAATACGTGAGTTTATGAACCATCCTACTATTAACAATACAGAAGGAGAATTATCAGTAAGTATTTTTGATAATTCTGTTATAGAATTTAAAGATGTTTCGTTTAAATATCCAGGTAGTGATCGATATGTACTCTCTAACCTAAATATCAAAATACAGGCAAATGATGTTTTATGTATAGTCGGCGAAAATGGTTCAGGAAAATCCACATTTGTAAAATTGCTAACAAGATTATATGAACCAACAGATGGCGGTATTTATTTGGATGGTCGAAATATTAATCAATATAATATTGCCGCTTATCAGAAACTTTTTTCACCTGTATTTCAAGATTATTCCGAGTATTCTTTACCCATAGACTTAAGCATAGCCTTAGAAAAAAAACCTTGTATGACAAAAGTGGAAGAGTCAATAGATAAATCTGGACTGTCTTCTTTAATAAAAAAACTTTCCAAGGGAACAAATACATATATTGGTAAAAGTGTTGAAGAAGATGGTTTTGAGCCTTCTGGAGGTGAAGCTCAACGAATTGCCATCGCACGGGCATTATATCACGAAGGCATGATTTTTATTCTCGATGAACCTACAGCCTCACTTGATCCTAACGCTGAACACGAAATATATACTAAATTTCACAATATGATACAAGGTAAAACAGCCATTATGATTACGCATCGCCTTTCTGCTGTGCAATTAGCGAACAAAATTGCTGTCTTTGACAACGGACATATTATTGAATATGGCAACCATACAGAGTTATATGCTAAAGGAGGCAAATATACAGAAATGTTTGATAAACAAGCTCAATTCTATAGAGATAATCCTTGCGAAAACAAAAATACAGACTAATGCTTCCGAAGTTATTATTACATAGAAATGTCATTAGCTCTGTTAACCCACCATTTCAACCTTAAAGAACATACACTTGATTTCAAATCATCATATTAACTTCAAAAACGCAGTATTGTTGTGTAGAAATCATATTATTCAGGATACTATCAGATATAACTTTATAAATAAAATCCAATAAAGGGGATATACAGTTAACTGTGTACCCCCATTTTTTTATACTTAGTATAGCACAACCCCATACCCAAGAATTTCTGAATATCCCATGTGATATATTCTCTCTGCACACCGATCGTTTGCATTTCCTTCTATGACATAGATCATATTATTTATAACCTTTTCAACGATACCAACGTGGTCAGCAATACCATCCTGACAACCCGTTTCTTTACTATCCCAATCAAAGTAGACAATGTCTCCAGATTTAGGAATATAGTTACGATCCTGCCATTCGCCGCGTTCTTTGAACCAGTTGACACCGACCTGACAGTTTGCGGTTTTCGGCATCAACCCAGATTCTATATATCCGCATTCATTAGCACACCATGACACAAAACAAGCACACCATTCAACACGATTGTCAAAACCATACCAACTCCAGTAAGGTTGACCGCCGATATTGCCAAGCTGAGATCTCGCAACGTCAACTATGTCTTTGTATATGACCCTATAAAGAACACTGTTCCATAGATTCGTATTGTTTTCTGACAACAGTTCATCTATTTGGGCTATTTGATCATCGTTGAAACCATATATCGACTTCATTTCATTTACTGTCTTATGTTCAACGGATATTTTTAAAATGCATAGCGTTTTCTCAGTTTCTTCTAAGACAAGTTCATTGTTTTCATCAATTGTTTCAATATATGTTTTCACATCTTTGTTTTCAGATAATGCTGATATTTCATGCATGTCCCAAAACACGTCTTTTAGTATCTCGTACTTATTTTCATCCATTGTAACGACTTCCTGAGCATTGTCTGGATCTGTTGACGCTTTGACCGCATAAACAGCGAGTACGTTTTTCCAGTCTATACGACTTCCGTGTATCTCTAATGAATCGTATGAGTATTCACTTTTGATCTCGTTTATTCTTAACCTGAATTCATGATCAATGTCTTCAATTGCATCCTGTATCGTATAATCACTTAAACTGCCTCTCCAATAAAATATTCCGAAGCAGGTCGCCGTTATCATACCGAACGTAACGGCTATTACGATCACTATAATTGCAAAACTACCTCCGGCTCCTATAGTGGCAGAAAGCTTTTGAGTGCCGGAAACAATTGATTTTACAGTTGAAACCGTCGCTTTGACTGCTGCTTTGGTTGTCTTTACCGTTGTTTCTGCGGCTTTCTTTGATGCTTCCGCAGCTTTTTTTGACGCTTTTGCACTTGCTTCAGCGGATTTCTTTGTCGCCTTTGCAGTCTTACGCGCTGTATTTGCAGTTTGCTCTGTTGTTTTAATAGCGGTATGTGACGTTTGTTCGACGGTCTTGACGTTATTGTGATTGGAATACTTTAAGCGCTTTGTATTGCTCTCGAATATTTTTGAATTCTGTTTGTCGGTGGATTTTGATGCTTTCTTTGTTTTATCTGCGGCATTTTTGTTTTGATTGATTTGCCGGATTAGTCTTTTGCTTTTGCCATATCCCTTTTTTGCAACATCCTCCGTTTTGTGTACGGAGTTATTAACCGCATCTTCGGAAGAATATATGATTTTTTCTTCAGCATTCTCCAAAACCTCGTTTCTTTAATTGTTCTGTTAGTTTAGGCCAGTACTCTTTTCTGTGAATGTCGGAATGGAAAAATTCGAAATGAAGCAGAAACCAAAGCTCTATGCACTGATTCGACCAGATCGCATGGTACGTTGTTTCATCGCTTGAATACTTTGCGCAAAGCTCTGCCGTCTGATTTATGTGTTCATGCGTGAAATCGTCCGTATCATAGACGATCCAAACGTGTTTGAACACGTTGGCGCTTTTGTCCGCCTTTGTTTTTGCTTTGTAAAACAAACTTACAGTATTCTTTCCTGTGCCTTCGATGTCTAAATCGATTCGGTCTTTAAACTTGCTGTCGATTTCCTTCTTTATAGCTTCAAAATATTTAGGCTCGGTGCTGGTTCCGTTAGAAAAGATCAAATGATACTCGGGGCTGAGACTCACAGATATATCCCGTGCATCACGGCTTTTAAGCCACCCCTTATTCAAATCAGTCTTTTTAGTCGGCTTTAAACTCATCCCATTCACCTCCCAAAATATTCTGCAGATAAGGATCGGCTCCGTAACGCCCTTCAATATACTGTTTATCATAAGCAGCGGTGTTATTTACGTGTTTTCCTTCTTCATCACGAATATCGTATAAGGAATATATACCGCTTGCATGACTTTCATCTTCACAGGCAAACCATATCTCATCTCTTCGGAACACGTCGTTTTTCATCGTAGTCAAGTCATGTGACGTGAATATCAGCTGAGCACCGTTTTTGTTTACGGTCGGATCGTGGAACAGTTTGATTATATACCTCAAAAGTTTTGGGTGAAGCTTTGCGTCAAGCTCATCAACTACTATCAGTCTTCCTTGATTAAGAGCCAGGATCAAATAAGGCAGAAATGCGATGAGTTTTTTTGTACCGTCAGATTCATGTGAAAAAGGAAGTTCATAAGGTCAACCCCTTCGTCTGCCTGAATGATTCCGAAATCATCGTCAAAAGCTTTATCCTGCATCACATTCGTCAAAACGGTTGCGAGCGTAACGTCGAGTTCGTCCGGGTTTGTTATACCGAGACTTATGGACAGACTACCTTGCGGGTCAGCGTCGATAAGCAAAACGCGCTTTCCCTGACGGGCAAGTCCGACTCCGAGATTCAGCACGGTTGTCGTTTTACCCGTGCCGCCTTTCTGATTTTCAACGGCAATTACTTTGCATTGATACATTCTTTTTTCCTTTCGTTTGAATTTAGTAGCTTTGCGGCTCATATGTAAAAGTGCATAAGAAAAGACCGAATTCTCTTCATTATACTTTGAAGAAAATCGGTCTAAACAGATAGATAAAATATGTGAGAATTTATGACAGTATCATAATACTATACAGAATATGTATTCTCAAACATAATGACTTAATTAGTATTTTGCAACACACTTTTACTCTGCCTAGAGTGCTTTTATATTACTCTTGGCAAGAGTAACAAAACAATCATCAAATATTGAAAATGATGTATTTGATTATTCTCCCATTATTATTTCGGTACATTTACCATCCTTATTCAATATACCAATACTTCTGAACGAAATGACGTATCCGTTGTTTAGTAGATCGTTTTTCATGGCGTCAGTCCAGTTATTCTCATCTTCAACAAACTCTATCGCCGTTTTATACCCGTAATCAATTGAAAAAGGCAGAAACGAAAAGCTGTCGTAAGGCAGTCTATTACAGGCCTGTGAAAATGAATACGCGTTGTTTCTCAGATCGTCGTCATATAAGAATTCGGAAAAGCACTCCTTAAGCGAGCAAACAAACACAAGATATACGTCTTTTTCACTGTTTCCTTTTACAAAGAAATGCTCATTGTCATATGTTTTTTTCTTGATATATTCGTTACGGTATTTTTGTATGTATTCGCTTACATCTTCCGGGTCACTGATTTTTTCAAGCTCTTCACCGCTGATTTCAGCCTCGCCACAATATCTCATCAAAACATCTATATACCTGTGACTTACCCATTCATTATCATAGCCGTCAAATTCGGATTTTTCTTTTGAATAAGACTGTAAAAGCACCGTTTTTCCGGAGCCGCATAAAAGCGCGGACAAACTGTATATTGTTTTCAGCATCTCAGTACTTCTCAGCGTTACAACTTCTTTTTTTAATTCTTTCCAGTATTCATCAAGCGTCAATGATTCTCTAGCAGATGCAATGACCTCGTCAGCAATTGAGGTCAAATCGTTTGAAACCTGATCCGAATTATGCAAAACGCTTGCCGCATTATCAGCTTTATCGTTTGGCAACATACAGCTGCTAAGACTGCCGATTAAGCAAATTAACATTAAAAAGACTGTAATTATTCTTTTCATAATATCCTCCAAATCATTCAATATTAATTTTATAACGCAAACTTGAACTATGTACTACTTGATCATTTTTAGAAATCTTAATAATATAATAACCTTTATCAAACAGCCACGGGCAAACTGTTCCGTTGCTATCATTTCTGATTAGTTTTAGATTTCCCATGGCATCATATACTGAAACAATATATGAAAAATTTGCATTTGTACATTCTATTTTGATTGTGTAGAGGGAATACGAGTCAACGTAGAAACTGTAATAGTCTATATCTCCTACATACCCTATATTACCGTATACTATAGATGTAGGGATTGTTCCTAAATGCTGTGCGGTACACATATCGCTTCCAGCGTAATCAGTAGAATATATATTTGTTCTTGATGCTGTAGCGTTATTACCACTATAATGCGAAAAATCAATAGATGGTAATTTTGAAATCAAGAAAAATTTTACTGAGCCCCCTGTATATGCGCCTTCAGAAATATGTTCGCGTATATTATAATTAGTAAGTACAACCCCGTGATCTATACAAGTATTTTGCGGTTCTAACATTCCTCTTTTATGAGACCATGTGTTATCACTGTGTTGCATATAAAAATGATAATCACTTGGACTAATAACAACTGCAATTAATCTTTTTCCATTTAATGCAATTGCATCTGGAATAATTGAACCTGTATATTCGGACAATGTATAACCAAGCGTATTTGCATCGTAAACTAATAATTGACGCAGCATATACATTCTATCATCATTATTGATAAAAAAGTTACTCCTAATTTGACTGTAAAAGTCAAATAAATCCTCATAATTGTATAGTGTATCAAATAATGTCCCGTTTTGTCTATATATATTTATTCCGTTCGTTTTAACAGCAAATTCACCTGGTTGTTGAGAATAGCCAAAAGCGTAATAGTCCTCGTTAGTATTATCATCATGATATACATAGTCTGGATCAATATTATAAAAAGTTGTTGACTGGTAGAACATTCTAAATGAATACCCATAACAATTTGATCTTAATTGCAAGCCATCATCTTTGTAGTAGGGGTATATATGGAGCGTATTAACATAATTGTTTCTATGCGAACTAAAAAACTGTGAATTTCCATTATATTCATAGTTCGAATAAAACTGATTTTGTTTATATTTAAATGTAAAACTTGGTTTATATGAAGCTCTGTTATAGGAAGCAAACGTTTTATGTCTGTAAACATTTTCAGTATCGCTCTTAAATATAATACCGTATTGTTGATTGTTTGGGAAAACATACCAAGTATAAACCGCTTCTGTTATATCAAAAGCATATCTATGTGCTGTTGGTTGAGTTAGTCCATTTGTATAAGAAACAGTATTACTGTCAAGAAGATCGCCATAATTATTTGGGTTAACATTAAACCATGTGGCTGTAGCTTCATCCCACATGCCTCCAGAGAATTTATGACAGTTAATTGTTAATTCTGTTCCTTCGCATAACAAATCCCTCAGTTCTACACTTGCACTAATTATATCACTTGTACGAAACACATAATTTTTTATATTAAATGATGGAAATTTCATCAAAACTCTTGAAATACCATATGTATTTCTCAATCCGACGTAAATTGACCCAGATGAACCATTTGGTTCATTATCATTGGAATTGATTGTTATGTCATTAATTGCACCATTATAATAGACTTCGATTGTTGGATCAATAGTAATCGGATAAGCCGTCTTCTCATCTCTCAGATAATCCGGATCAAGAACGATAGTAAACTTATATTCACCGTTTTCTTCAACAGTCTCAAACTGCAGTTCACCGAAATCGTTGTTTCTGTTATCTGCAGTGAATATGATAATATCTCCGATACTCGCCTTTATCTCTTCATCATTATCTGCAAGAAATACGGAGTCGTCGATCTTTACGGGATGAAGACCGTTTGTGTTGAGCGTGAATTCATATTCCGTTTGTCCGGTGTATTCGTTTACTACGATATCTTCCTTAATGCCGCAATACGTAAGAGAATATACGTATGACGTTTTATCATCAACGGCGTAAGTCAGTTTTTTGCCGTCATCCGATAATCCGGCTTTTGCCTTTTCATTGCTCTCAGCCTTTGCAGTCATTTCAATTCTGACGTCATCATATTCAAGACCGATGCCTTCGGATATATCGTTGCCGAAAGACGCCTTTATCATATGATCCGTTGATTTGAACGAACCGTCTTTGTATTTTGAGATTTCAAGAGAAATATCTCTTGTCTCGCCCTTATCGTCAATATATTTAACCGGGTGATCGAATACGCGCATCGTATTACTGCCGTCCTCGTTTTTGAAGACGAAAGTATACAGATCGGCCTCATCTTCTTTTACACGACCGACGTACGATTTTTCCTCCTGTTCTTCTTCGTCAATTATATCGGGCACTTTGAACTTTTCAGAATCATTTGAATCAAATTCTGATGTTTTTGCCACATCAACAATACGAGTGGCCGAAATTGGCATAATACTGGAAAAAATTGATGCAACAAGCATCAAAGACAAAAAAATCTTGACTGTTTTGGTTTTATAATTCATAAACACCCTCCTCGCCATTTAATACACCCATTTGATGTTATAAGCTTTCTACGTGTTGCTTCTATCTGTCAGCCATTTAGATAGACTATGGAATCTATCGTATATCGATTAATGACAAATAGCCTTATAATCATTATACACTTATAAATTGAAATGTCAATACTTTGGGATAATGCATTAAAAAAGGGATAAACGATATTTACTATATGCCAATCATCCCTACAAATTGCATATTGTTATCAATATAATGTTGTGGTTCAAGTCCAGCGCGTTGAGTTTATATAGAATTATGAAAAACATAGTACTATTATTTGCTAAAACCATATGTCTTTCTTGTTCAAGTCCTGTATTCACACTTTTATTTACTGTTTTTTTGCATTTTTATAGTTGAACAGTATGTATATAAAAAAAGCAAAAACCCCTGATAAATCAAGGGCTTTCACTCTTTT
>JAEEGL015147375.1_pt1 | contig 21058 bp, 20 predicted proteins | sample 9134231 | NCBI WGS metagenome assembly JAEEGL01 (sample SAMN16246548, study PRJNA631951) | gut metagenome | biome: gut microbiome; feature: rumen; material: fiber-attached | host: Bos | place: Iran: Karaj | collected 2018-10 | reverse complement strand
TATAAGCAAGCATATTTAAGACGGCTGTAATTGTTTTTATTTACGCCAGCACAAACCTGATATTTCCGATTTGAATTTCATCTCCTTCCATTATCTCCCGTTCTTCCGCTATAATACGCTGGCCGTTAACAAAGGTGCCATTGGTGGAATTTAAATCATATAGGTCCGGAGGAACTAATATTTGATTTTTATACCATATCGTTTATTTTTTATATTTTAATCGTTAAAACGTCTCAATCTTCTCATCTTCGAACAGTTCGGACATCCCCATCCATTTGATCTATTAGTAATCACAGCAATCCATTCATGGTCGCAGGCAGAACACCTCCACCAAACTTTCGTGTTCGAATGGACTGTATATTCCTCTGGAGAAGTAATATTCTTATCACTCCATTCTTCGCATAAAAATGGATTTACTGTTTTCAAATCATTCACCCCAACAATCGGTTTTTTTCCACTACAATAAGGACACCCGAATTCTTTATCCTTTCTTGTACGATCTGATATACATCTTATATATGAATGACCTTGATTACATTTCCAATAGACTTTTTGATGACTATTAGCAGTATACGCTTCCATTCCTTTTTTGTTTTTCTCAAAATCCCACTCTTTGATAAGATTCGGAAATAGTGTTTTTAGGTCAGTTTCTCCAGGAATAGGATATCTACCATAACAAAATGGGCATCCATCTCCTCTTTGCGTTCGTTTTGTAATAGAAGTTTTCCACGAATGTCCGCGAAAACATTTCCAATACGCAACATATGAAGAATTCGATCCATGATCTTCGGGCCTGTCACTATTCTTATCGTAATCCCATTCTTTTGCCACTTCAGGAAATAAGGTTTTTAAATCATTCTTTCCTTTTTCAGGTCTCTTTCCACTGCAAATAGCACAACCTAAATCATTCCTTGTTCTCGAATAAATTCTTGCTTGCCACCTATGCCCGTTAGGACACACCCAATGAGCTTTATATCCCGATTGAGGAAAATAATCTTCCGGTCTATTTTCGTTTCTTTCATAATCCCAGTCTCTAGATATTTCTGGAAATAAGGATTTTAAATCATTTTTCCCTTTCATTAATTTTTTACCAGAACAATACGGGCACAAGTCTCCTCCTTTATGTGTCATATTTTTTATTCTTCTTATCCATTTATGCCCATTCTCGCATATCCAATATGCTTTATAATCAGAACCAGGGCGATAAGATTCTGGTCCTTTTTCATTAAGATTGTAATCCCATTTTAGGGCTATATCTGGGAACAACGTTTTCAAGTCATTCTCCCCGATATTTACCTTTTTCCTTTTACATATTGGGCAACCACTTCCTCTTGTTCTCGTCCTTGAATTAATTACCGCCGCCCATCTATGATCTAAAGGGCAAATCCAAAATGCCTTATATTCTGATCCGGGCAAATATTTTTCTGGACCATTAGTATTTTTTTCATAGTCCCATTCTTTTGCCAACTCAGGATATTTAGTTTTTAAATCATTGAATCCTTCTATTGGTCTATGTCCTGTGCAATAAGGGCACTGTACTATTCTTTCCCCGACTATTCTCTGACTAATCTTCTTTTTCCAACTATGGCCTTTGGAGCATTTCCAAAAAACCTCCTTGTCTGATCGATATGTCACTTCATCTGGAAGAATGATATTTTTTTCGAAATCCCATTCCTCCAAAAGAACTCCTTTTCCGTTTCTTTTACATAATGATTCAAAATCATTTATTCCTTTTTTAACCTTTTTCATTTATCATCTCCTCCATTCTTTGCATATCGACATTTAGGACAACCGTCCCCCCTCGTTCTACTATAAATAACACTTTTCCAGCTATGGCCGCATGTCGAACAAATCCACCAAGCTTTACTATTACTTTGGGGCGTGTATTCCGAAGCAGTTTTTATGTTTTTATTCTCATCCCATTCTCTGGCTAAATCTGGATATAACGTTTCTAAATCGTTAAAACCTTTGTATATTTTCTTCCCAAACAAAAATGGACATCCCATTTCTCTAGTTCTATTACAGATTGTCGCCTTCCAAACAAAATCATAATGTTTTCCTGTAACTAGATCATCATATGGATACAACCACCAAACACTCTTGGTGCATCCATTGCTAACATCATAAGGAGTAAGCTTTCCGTTCTTCGTTGGATGCCATTGTGCCGCCAGTTCAGGATTTGTTGTGGCCAAGTCATTAAAGCCTTTCCAAACCATCTGACCACATAAATATGGGCAGTTATACCCGGTCAAAGTTCTACTGTATAAACTAGACTTCCAAGTGAAATCAAAATGTTTTCCTGTCACGGGATCATCGTAAGGAAACAGCCACCATATTTTTTTATGACACCCACTTGTAACATCACAAGGCGTCAATTTGCCATTTAGGGTTGGATGCCATTGTGCCGCTAATTCAGGATGCGTTGTTGCCAAATCATTGAAACCCACCCATACTTTATGACCGCTTAAATACGGACATCCACATCCACTAGTTCTCTTATTAAGCGATTCTTTCCAAACAAAATCAAAGTGCTTTCCTGTTGCTGTGTCGTCATACGGCAAAAACCACCATATCTTTCTAAAGCTTCCTCGAGTAACATTTTGTGGAGTCAATAATCCATTTTTTGTTGGATGCCATTGTGCTGCCAATTCTGGATCAGTCGTAGCCAAATCATTAAATCCCACCCACACCGCACGTCCGCTTAGGAATGGGCAACCATTGCCTCTACTTCTATTTAAAACGGATTCTTTCCAAACAAAATCAAAATGTTTGCCCGTTTTAGGATCATCATACGGCAATAGCCACCATACCTTTTTGTTACAACCTTTACTTACATCATACGGAGTAAGCTTTCCATTCAATGTTGGATGCCATTGCGCCGCCAGTTCAGGATGCGTTGTGACCAAGTCATTAAAACCCACCCACACTTTGTTGCCTGTCAAATATGGGCATCCTCTGCCCCTTACCCTACTATTTATTGCTGCTTCCCATACAAAATCAAAATGCTTTCCAGTTGCTGGATCATCATACGTTAATAACCACCATACTATCTTGTGACTGTGAGGTCTCACTTCGTTTGGTTTCATTTTATTTTTTGTTGGATGCCATTCTTTGGCTATGGCAGGATATAAAACCTCTAAACTTTCTTCATAGGGTACCTTCAAATCTTTCATTTTCTTTACCTCGTTCTTTCATAAATTTTTTTTGAAACTACTCGTCTCATAGTTAATTTGAAATAATTTCCGAAAAAACTCGAAAAAATTACGCAGATTCGTAAATTTTTGTTAATTCTTACCAATCCAGAATCGCATTTGTGGGCTGTTTTGAACAACAATGGGTGCGAATTCAATTCGCTTCTGCTCAATAGTTTTGGATAAATCTTATTTTTTCTCACACAGTAGCATGTTCAAAACAAATAGAGTTATGAACATGCCACTTATGAACATAAGTTTTAAACACATTTTTCTATTCAAAACTCTAAAGTTTCAAACATTAGCCAATTCTTAAGAGTTTCGGTACACTTTGGACAAAATAAAAAAGACCCGCTTGCGAGTCTTTCTAATCCGAATATTCTCTTTTAAATCTTTCTAGGGAACTAATGCTAATCCCTGTCAGGCGAGCTACTTTTCTATATGAGTGATCCTTTAACAGTCCTACTGCAAATTCAACTTGTTCACTAGAGTATTTTCTTGGTCGCCCTTCTTTGAAACCCGGTGATTCCTTTGCAATCGCTTTGCCCTCTCGAGTTCTTTCTATTATCATCTCTCGTTCGAACTGAGCAAAAGAAAGCATTACGTTTCTAATTAAAACACTCGTTGGAGAATTATCTAATACTCCAATATTTAATATATTAACAGTAACACCCCTATTAATTAGATTTTCTATTATCTCTGTTGACTGACCTATAGTTCGTGCAAATCTATCTATTTTTGTAATTACTATAGTATCTCCTTCGGATACCTTTTCTAATAATTCCGAAAATGCAGGTCTTTGCATTTTGCTTCCAGTATATGTATCTATAAATAGACTTTCTACCCCCGCCACCAAAAGTGCTTCCTTCTGAGCTTCTATACTATTTCCATCTATAGCTTGGCTTTTTGTGCTTACCCGTATATAACCATATTTCATCGCTCTTGATTCTCCTTTGAAGGAATTACTCCAAGCTCATCCAAAGAAACGTTGAAATATACCGCTATTTTCTTTAAGTATTCAATATTTCCAAAACTACCTTGCTCATATCTTTGAAGGGTTCTTTTTGAAATACCTATTTCATCTGCACATTTTTGCTGACTCAAACGTTTTTTTATACGTAGATCTCGAATAATGTTACCCATAGCATACTCTCCTATGCATTCCTTTTAATATTTTACCTTATTTTTCCGTGTTTTTGTAGTGACAAAATTGTCGCAACTCCACTGTTTATCGCGTTTTATATAGTAGGTTTTCCAACAATATGAAAATAGAGTGCCATAAATTACCATTTATATAGAGGTTTATCATCATGATTTCATTCAATCCATTTTGGAAAACTATAGAAAATAAGCATATTAGCCAGTATGACCTAATTAATTACTACAACATCAATACCTATACCCTTAATTCGATTAGGCATAATAAAAGCATTACTCTAAACACACTTAATGATTTATGTAGTAAATTGGATTGTAATGTTGAAGACATAATCGAATTTATTCCAGACGTCAAATAATTTGTTTTATAGTTATTCTTGTAAATATAAGAGCATAAATATGCTCTTATATTTTTTATATATATCTCTATATTTTTTATATATATCAAAAATATTCGTCAAATATTTGACAATATTATATGAATATAATAATATAAAAGTGTATAGATTTAACATAATTGGAGGTTTTATGGCAGACGAAACAAAAAGAGAAAGATTCGTTAGAATTGCAGAAGCGAGAACAAATAAAATCCTTGATATGATGCGATTATTGGGAAATTGTTCCAGCAAATCGAACTATGATTATACCGAAGAAGATGTACGTCAGATATTTAATGCTTTAGAAAAAGAATTAAGAAATACCAAAAGTTTATTTCTTGGCGAAGAAGCTAAGGAAGAAAAGTTTAAATTAAAGGGAGGTAAAAGATGAACGAAGGTAAAATCTGTTGGGATTTTCCACTTTTGGGAACAGGTAACCAAAGCGGAAGCAATATAGCAGCTATTACTATGTTTAAAGGTGCGGGAATAATGGACGGCATCGGTCGAGAGAACGGACAAAACTCGTTGGATGCTAAAGATAAAGACCTTGGTCCCGAATCCCCTGTAAGAATGCAATTTGTATTGGAATATATTAATAAAGCCGATTATCCTGAAGTTTTCGACGGTTATGCCGAAGCCGTAAATAATTGCAGACTCTTTTGGGAAGAAAATCAAAACTCTACTCCGCAAATAATGGAGTTTATTTCAAATATAGAAAAGAATCTTGATAAGGATCGTATTCCTCTTTTAGTTGTTAGAGATTTCAATACCACAGGTTTAAACGGAGTGGATGCAGGAGCAAACGAAAAATCTTTTTGGAATCTGCTCGTAAATACCGAAGGAATATCAGTAAAGCAGGATAAAGACAGTGCCGGAAGTTATGGAATCGGAAAAAATGCTCCATTTGCTTATTCCGGACTAAATTTAATTTTTTATAACACTTTAGCAAAGGATGGAGGACGAGCTTTCGAAGGAGTTGCAAGATTAGTTACAAGTCAGAGGGAATACAATGGGGGTATGAGACCTACTCAGCCTATCGGAAAATACTTAAAGCTTAAAGATACTTTTACCGGAGATCCAATTATACCCAGTGACAATTGTAAAATAGCTAATCATCCTGCTTTCTTAAGAAATGAAGGTGAATACGGAACTGATGTTGGCGTAGTTGGCTTTAAAATTGAAGAATACCCCGATTGGGAATATTCATTAGCTGTTTCAATGATAAAAAATTTCATAATGGCTATTATGAATAAAAAGCTAATCGTTGAAATCAAATCTCCTAAAGTTGAATACACAGTTTCATCGGAAACAATTAAAGATTTTCTTTTTGATGATTTTAAGGGAGAAGAACAATTAAAATATACAAGACAAATATATGAAACTATCACAGAACCTGATAAGGAGCCTAAAAATTTTGCAATAGCTGAAGAAAACGATTTAACCATATATGTAAAATATAAAGATAGTTTCAGTTCTTCATTATCGCGATTCCGCTCTGGCGGTATGCTTATTAATACAACCACAAATGATGTATATCCACACTTTTCTGTAGTTGTAGTTGCCAATACGGTTGGTGAAAAGAAATTAAGTGAAGTGTTAAAAATGTCAGAGCCCCCTCAGCACACAGAATGGAAAGCTAAGAATATCACTGACAACCGAACTCTTCATAATCTTGCAGCCAAGTACATTCGTGAAATAGGAAAAAAAGTAATCGCTGTTATGGATGAATACGATGATACAGAACATGCAAATGTTTTGGACTCTGGTACAGGAGACTATGTTCCTGACAGAAGCAAAGACCCTCAAGGAGACGCTGGAAACGATGCCTTAAGAATCGATCAGAAACTTCGTAAAATAATACAAGATGGAACAGTAATAATTGATAAGAAGTATGAATCCGGTTCAAATGGTTCAGGAAGTGAATCGGATGATAAAGGTCATAAAGCAGGTAAGAAGAAAAGAAGAAAGAGAAAAAAGAAAACTCCCATTGAGGTTGTTACCGATACCGGAACGAAAGATGGTGTCAAACCCGGTTCCGGTAAAGTGAAAATAAAAACCCCCAACATTACCGATCACAGAACATTTTACATTAATGATGGGGTATATAAATTATTCATCAATTCACCCGAAGAATACAAAAAGGTATTTATAGATTTTCATGCAGGTAGAGATGACGAAGGTGAAGATTATGTCCATGTTTCAGGATATAAGTTTAATCAAGAGGATGAGTTAACTCCTGCAAAAGGAAAAATCGGTCCAATTGAACTTAAGCAGGGAACCAATGAATTATATCTTTCTTTTGACAACTCAGAAATAATGGCAGTTTTACCGATGTTCACCATGGAGGTAAGCGATGAAGAATAGAACAATGGAATATCCTCATCCCGTGTTAGTTCCGGACGGGAATGATTTTGTTGACTCAAGTTTTGAAGTAAATATCCTTTCCGAGAACGATGAAGATAAAGATATAGCAATCACCTTTAAGTGTGACATCAACTGTCCCGGACTTTTGGATTTACTTATGAGTGGGAAATTAAAAATGTTAATGAAAGTCCGCTGTCCCAGGACCTCATACAGATGTGCTATCCGAATAATGGACTTCGAAAACGCCATTGTAGAAATACCCAAAGATAAAGTCAACGATACTGTTTTTCTGCAAGCACTTATTGTTTCTGCAGAAAATGATTTCACGTATAAACTTGATGAATTTAATCAAACATATTTTGTAAATCAATCTTTTACCCTTAGAAAAGGAGATATTGTAGCAATATCTTCAGAAATAATTATCAAATTGGAAACGGTACTTGAAAAGAATATTCCAAGCATTGTCTTAGTTTCAACGGAAAAAGGACTTAAAGAATTAAAAGTGGTTTATGCGAAGACAGATGAGGAAGATCTCAAATTTAGAGATTACATTACTATTCTTTTGCCCGAAGATGAATATTTAATCTATGAAAAATTACGAACCAAAAAATCATATAAATCCGGGGTGGCAAGATTCTTACAAGCTTCTTTAATAGTTCCTGCATTAACTGAAGGAATAGCAAAATTAAGAATGGAGGATCGAGAGGAGCAGGAAGAAGAAGCCACATATCACAATACAATTTGGGCAAACTCTATTTGTGAAGCTCTTGAAGAGAATTTCGGAATAGATGATTTAAACGATTGCCAACTTACCGATTATCACTTAGCAAATAAACTGTTAGGCAATGTTGAAGGTGATTCGCTAAATAATCTATTACAGAAAATGCAAGATTGGTCGATGATACACCAGGAGGATGATATTTTATGAATTTGAAATATTTGTCACAAGAAGCATATAATTCTCTAAAAAATAATTTGGATTTGAATAAAGAAAGATACTACTCTTCTGAAAACTGGCTTCAAAGTTATTTTAAGGAAAATGAATTAACAGAGGCAGTAAAAGAATCCTCAATAATAGTCAAGGATATCGAATTAGATTACTCGGGTGATGATACTGAATCTAAAAACAGAGACGATTTTAACAACATAGTAAAAATCTATAGTGCATATAAAGATAAAATCTCTCCATCTGTTGCTTCAGATCATCTATTATGGACTGCTTTGTGCCATATCGAATATAAAGACTATATATTAAAAAGATGGAAAAAAGATAACGGCGATGTCAGCTTGGAACAACGTTTTTTTGCGACAACAGGACGTTCTTCTTTACTATACTATAATGCTATTTCAAGATTGTGGTGGTCAGGCTATCTGACCTACGATGAGGAAGCAGATGATCCGTGGAAATTAACAAGAACTCTTTTATCGGCTCAGCAGATTCAAAAGGATTTATTTGACCAGTCTTTTAGCATGAATAAGGATGTCGTAAAAGGTTTATTGAAGGCTCTTTCCCGTATACAAACTGAGAAGAGAAATGCATGTACTCCAACCTTCCGTATGTGTTGCGATTCTTTTCTTAATCATTATGGCGCTGTGACCGCAATTGATTCATTATCTTGTGATGAGATAGAAACAATTGCTTACGATTATATGAAAAAATTATTAAGCAACGAAGGTCACAAAAAGCCAAAAACTCAACTCAATGATCACAAACCTGCTAAAAACAAAAAAGGCAGTAAAAAGAAAAAGAAAAAATAACTGTTTACACAAATAAAAAGCGCATTACTGCGCTTTTTATTTGCATACGTTATATTGGTTAAGAATCAAATTCTCGTATTTTTGCCAGAAATTGATCCATATAACCATGTAACTCTTCTTCACGTTCTATCAATTCATTTATAGCGTTCTGATTCATACTGTGAGTCAATGAATCTCTAAGTTTTTTTACCGAACGTTGTCCTATTTTTTCTTCTGATCCAAACAATTTATCTAAAAATTCTTTCTCAAAATCATATCCGGCATATTCCAACGCAAACGGAACTTGTGTCATTGTAATCAGCAAACGATCCGTTTTCTTCTTTCCTTTTTTTGTCTGATGATCATCTAAAATTACCTTATATACCATTTCACATGTGCCAAACTTTTCCTTAAATTTATTTATTTTTTCAGAAAAATTATCATCAGCAGTAACCGCTTCGATTCTTTCCAATTCAGCTTTGGCTTTATTTCTTAACTTTAATCTTTCTTCTTCTGAGATTTTTATTGTCGTTGCCATTAGTTATCTATCCTTCCAAATCTCTTTTTAAAATAGTTTTTCTTTCATTAAAATAGGGGGTTAATCGCTTAAGCATATCTTCTTCTCGAATTGATTCTTTTGTGGCAGAGGAAATACTCTTAAATCTTATTTGAATATTTAAATCAATAAAATATTTTCCTTCTTCTTTGAAAACGTACGCATAATCGTATCTTGAAGCTGACGGACGATCGATGGTTGTGTTTTTCAAAAGATAAGATTCGAAGAAATTTCGGTTATATATATGATAACAAAGTACTTCTCCATCTCTTTTTACAATGACATAACCACCCGTTGCAGATTCATTTCCATTCCACTCTTTACCAGGTGTCATCCCCAACGCTGAAGCACATAACAGTTTCTTGATTTTATAAGTATAAAAATTCTTTCGTGAATAACCTATCGGATTGTTTGCTTCCAACATTTTACATAAAGATTCACAATCAATATGCTTCTCGTTCATAGTCATATAATGATATAAAATAAAATCACCGTATATTTCCGGAAGCATGCTGTCTATAAGCATAAGATTGTTTTCGTATGTCTCATCAAGCATACAGCTAAATTTGACACTCTTGGCTTTTTTAAATAAAGCATCAAACCTTGCTTTCATATACTCAGAGCAAATGGTTTTATCTATGGCATTAATTTCATCCATATCCGCATCGTTTATACCTTCTATCTGATAGCGGAATTTAGTATTGTTTCCTGCATTCAAAAGGGTAGGCGGATTGCCCACATCGGATTTCACAGAAAAACCTGCAATAGGAGAATAACCAGTCTTAATATCATGAATTTGCATTCTTATATCTACTTTTTCAGTTGAAGGTGCTTTAATTTGCTTAATCTTCATATTTTCGAGAAATGAATCCATTCCCGATATTTCAAATGCGCCTTTTTCTTTAGTATCACCTTGAAATATTGAATCAAAAAGAATATTTGTATTTCTTTCCAAATAATCCGAGTCTACTTCTCCGATAAGTTCGCCATTTTTATATATCTGGATTGTATCTCCGGGATGATAATCCACATCTTGCGTATCAACATCAGTCCTTATAAGCTTCAATATTGGGAAAAAGATATCATCCAACTTATTTACATTCTCATCTGCAGCAAATATTTTACCGTCCTTTAAGAGACGGGCAAAAGCATAAAGTTCGGACCATTCTCCTTTATTAGCGCTCTGCATCTTTTAATACCTTTCTGATTTCTTTTGCTATTGCTTCAATAACAGTAACGGTTACCGAGTTTCCAAATTGTTTATATAAATGAGTGTCCGATAAAGTTAATTTATAACTGTCTGGAAATCCTTGTAATCTTGCCCATTCTCTTGGTGTCATCTTTCTTATATCTTCCTTATTGATTTCACCTTTAATATGAGTAACAGGTTCCATAGAATGTTCTCTGTGATCGATTATTAAATTTCTTTCTCGTCCCATTCCACCACAGACAATTGTACCTGCTATATCATCCAAGTCCCTGATTTCATAGCCGAATCCGTGTCCTGCCGCTTCATGTCTTGCTTTGTGTTTTCTCAGCGTATCAATATACACATCAGATAAATAATACTTAGGCGAAATAGGCGCTTCCTCCATAATATCTCGAATACAGACTTTTTTTTGAGAGCCTTTAGGAAATTTAAAATCCTTGGGAGCAATATCATTCCTGAAGCATACAAGGTAAATTCTTTCTCTATTCTGCGGTACACCGAAATCTTTGGAATTCAGTATTTGAGAAAAAACAGTGTACCCAATTTGTTCAAAAGCTTCTTTTATGACCTTAAATGTTCTTCCTTTGTCATGAATAGTCAGACCTTTAACATTTTCGCAAAAGATAACTTTAGGCTTGTGATAATCACATATACGAACTACATCAAGAAAAAGTGTTCCACGACATCTGCCGTGATAATCATCATCAAATCCACCATGCTTGCCCGCCATGGAAAACGCCTGGCAAGGAAAACCCGCAAGGCAAATATCGAACTCTGGAATATCCTCTTCCTTCACCTGAGTAATATCACCCGCAATTTCGAAAGAATCTTTAAAGTTAGCTTTATAAGTTTGTTGAGCAGGAATATCCCATTCTGAAACAAAAACTGTTTCAATATCTTTCTTAAACGCTTTATCAAATCCCATTCGGATTCCACCAATTCCTGCAAATAAATCAATAGATCTGTACATTAGTTTTCTTCGCTTTCTATCATTTTGATTATTATATCTACGCAATCATCTGTATTCTTTTTTATATCTTTTCCCCAGAAACGAACAACTTTCCAGCCTTGTTCCTCCAACGCTTTTGTAACTTCTTTATCTCTTTCCATATTTCTTTCTATCTTGTGAATCCAAAACTCTTGATTTGATTTAAAATCATGTTTTCGATTTTCCCAATCATATCCATGAAAGAATTCACTATCACAAAAGATAACAATTTTATACTTCGTTAAAACAATATCTGGCTTTCCTATTAATCCTTTATAATTTTTTCTATACCTTATACCTTTTTCCCATAAGGCTTTTCGCAAAATCATTTCAATAGAAGTGTCTTTTGCCTTTATGTTCTTCATATTTTTATGGCGTTGTTCAGGTGTTAATCTATCTGCCATTTTTTACTTCCTTACTGGCTTAGACTTTAATTTTGCTCTGGCCAATGTTGCTTTACTTATTCCTGTCAATTCCGTAACCTGCGTGTAACTATGTGTTTCTAGAAGTGTAAGCGCATGGTCTATTTGTTTATTGTTATATTTCTTTGGTCTTCCTTCCCGAAACTCTTTATTCTTTCTGGCTATAGACCGACCTTCCTGTGTCCTTTCAACTATCATATCTCTTTCAAACTCTGCAAAAGCAAACATAATATTACATACCAGTTTACCTGTTGGAGTATCATCCATCTTTCCCATATTTAGAACATTTACACTTATACCTTGGTCTAGAAGTCCTTGAATTAATTGAGATCCTTCAGATGCACTTCGGGCAATTCGGTCTAATTTGGTAACAATCAAAGTATCTCCCTTTTGAAGTTTCTTTAATAGTTTTTCAAATTCCGGACGATTAGTTGTTGTTCCTGTAAATGCTTCTTTATATATTTCCATGGCTCCCGCAGATGATAATGCCTCTATCTGAGCTTCTATTCCATTTCCATCTTTTGCCTGCCCTTTGGTGCTTACACGAGCATATCCATATACCATTTTTATTCTCCTAAAAACTCAAAAACGACCTTAAAATACGATATACTTATGATACCATATTATGAGACCGTTTAAAACCTTTAAAATAGGGAATTTCAAAACAGTATCAAAACTTTTAAGTTATGAGACCTTTCTCGATATTTTTGTGTGATACTTTGTGATACTTTTTTATTTGTGTGATACTTTGTGATACTTTTTTAGAAACAAATAGCACCTTATCCATACCTTTGCTTCTTTATCCCGGTAAATTTTCACAGTAATCATATATTTTCTACCTGCTTTGTATAATTTTTTATCTACCGTTTTAAGTTTATTGTCTTTATTTGTTTCCAATTATCTTGCGAAAATAAGCTACAATCCTTCTTGCGATGCTTTTTCCCTTCAGCACAGCTTCAGCCTCGATTACATCTTGTTTGGCTGCTATCGGTTCCTCGACTTTTACATGATTCGAAAAAGAATAACCGTTTATATATTCAAACAAAGTGAACAATTTCTTACCATCCAGCCCCTGATTGTGAAAGCCTTGAGTAATATATCGTTCATTCTTTTTATTCGTAACATAATTGTTATGCCATAATGATAAATGGTTTGAATCAAAACCCTTAATAATCCATGTATCTTCCTTACTGATAACCGTTAGTTCATTTAAAGCATCGATGCGAAACTTGAATTTGTAATTAAATGCCATTTTCTCTATATAATTATCTTTTATATCGCACTGAGTAAGAAACCTGTTCGCTTTCGGCATTATTTTTACATATGGACTGCATAGTTCTCGTATAAAGATTCTTCTTTTACACCATTTACACGGACGCAGTCCCTCCGGTATCGTTTCCGAGCCTATAAAGCATTCCGGAGAAATCCTTTTAACCATATCACAATCCCTATCATGATAATAATGGTTTGATTCTTCTGAAGAATAGAAATACTTATTATTTTTATTGTCGAGTAAGCTCTGTTTTTTTCCTTGTAAGATTTTCTCTTCAGGAGAAAGTTCTTTCGTAACTATACTTATCTGCCCGTTACTAATTATCGGAATGCCTCTTTTTGTATACAAAAGAGACAAATCAAGAATATCTTCCGCTTTCTTGAGTGCAAACTGAGTTCGTGCTTCTTCTTTCTGAATTCTCATGCCAAGATCAACGCTTTTACAAAGATATTTCCATATAGCATTAAAATTTTCTTTCGAAATGTAGATGATCTCGTTGTCGCAATCGCATCTGACTATACTGAACTTTACAAATTTCTGTTTATCAAAGTCAAAATACACTATTGCCGCTTTAACCAGATTCTTTTGTATTTTCTCATAATGGGGAATATTGTTGATTTTATTGGGAAAAACAACAATTTTTGAATTAGTTAAATCTTCACCCCACAATATCAATTCTGCGTCAACATTGGCAAGTTCCTCTTTAACTTTTTCCCCATATAACCTTTTTTCGCTATATATTTCCAAATTCTAATTCCTTTCGGAATAAATGCTATAATAAACGCCCATATCAAATATAACCCACAGATTTTTTAGTTATTTAATAGCAAATACTCTTTCTTACTACATTTCGGACATCCCGTTCCATTGTTTCTCTTATCAACAGATGTTTTCCAAGAATGTCCTTTATCACATATCCAATAAACTTTTTTATTAGAATTCAAAGTAACATCACAAGGTTTAAGTATGTTTAAATCATAATTCCACTCCGATGCCAAACTCGGATTTTGTGATTCCAAATCCGTTTCCCCTTTTATAGGGAAAAATCCCGCACAATATGGACACCCATTGCCTTGTACTCTGGAAAAAATGCTCGCTTTCCATATATGCCCCTTCTTGCATATCCAATATACCTTTTGTGGCGAATGCGCTAGATAGGATTCTGGTGTCTTTTTATTATTGCTATAATCCCATTCTTTTGCCAAATCCGGGTATTTTGTTTTAAAATCAGTTTCTCCTGGGCTCACAATTCTATGTGCGCAATATGGGCAACCTACTCCCTTTTTTACTCTATCCTTAATTGTCGAATTCCACTTATGCCCTTTTTCACATATCCAACTTACCTTTTTTGACGATCCACAAGTATATTCATCCGGTAATTTACTATTATTTTCAAAATCCCATTCTTTTACCAATTCGGGGTGTTTTGTAGCCAAGTCATTCTCGCCTTTTATTGGAAGATTACCGGAGCAATACGGGCATCCCTTCCCTCTTGTTCTATCTGAAATTATTGATTTATATGAATGCCCTTTTGAACAAATCCAGAATACTTTTTTATTCGAATGTGGTCTAACCTCAGTCGGAAAAAGACCATTATTTTGTTTATAATCCCATTCTTTCGCTATTTCTGGTTTTAGTGTCTGTAAATCCGTTTCTCCCGGAATAACTCTTTTGCCTGAACAATAAGGACATCCATCTCCTCTCTGAACCCTCTTCCATATTTCACTGGACCATTTATGTCCTCTTTCACATTTCCAAAATACTTTTTTATGTGAAAAGAGCGTATATTTTTTATAATTAATCCCTTGATTCTCGACTATATCCCATTCTTTTATTAATTTTTCGTTATCATACCATTCCATAGATTATTTTATATCATCAAAAAAGTGTTTCATTATCTCATCTGGATCATAATCGGTATATTTATTTATAATATCATCTATACCATCCGTAAAATCTGTCATATCCTTGCTGTTATTGAATACTGATCGTTTAAATTTATTATCTGTAATACCTATTTCTGCAAGTGCTTCTTTCATTTGTTCTTCGTTCATTACCGTCATTAAATGTTTCACTTGCTTTTCTAATTCTAACTGTTTCTTTTTATATTTTTTAACGAAAGGAACTAGTTCTTCTACTTCCCGTTTTAATTCTTCATTTTCAGCCTTAAATACATTAAATTGCTTTTGGTAATATGCTTTAGATTTATATAATTCATTGATTTTTTGTCTGGTTTCAACAATCACATTTCTTTGTGCAGGAATTGGTAATTCGAAAAAATTATCTATATTGCATGAACTTAGAATAGGGTTAGTTTTATATTTAGCCACCGAACGTGCTTGATTAATCTCATCTATTCTTTTCTTACATAATTTCTCTTTTTCTTTTACTTTTCCGGTTCTCGGATTCTTTTCTTGTATTGGGCGTGTGAAATGATAATACTTTACTTCCTCCAATCCCACGATATTCTCTCTAGCCCATTTAGCCAATTCAGTTGCTTTAATATCTCCTTTGTAGATATCAGAATAAGCTACTACTGCTTCTAACAATAAGTTTTCGTTGAACTTTTGAGTTTTAGCCATGTTTTTTTCATCTCCTTTACTAAAATATCACTCGCCTGCTTATATTTTGTACCATAGGTCTGTGCCTTTAAAAACAAATCTTCCAAAGATTCATTTTGTTTTTTCTTTTTATAAGCGTTATTCATAAAGTCTATTACCTTTTTAGAAGCTTCATTTGCACGCTTACCCATTTCCAACATATAATTTTCTAATTCTTCGACTGTAGGATAATAGTACTTACACCCTATGCAAGGATCATCTTCCAAACAATTTTGCTCTATACAGTCCGATATATCTTTGGGATTTTTAAGTTTTTTTTCGGAAGTACATTTTCCCTTTTTTCCAGATATTACGTTCTTCCAACTAATATCTAACTTGTCCTCTTCGTCTGCCCTTTCTTCCTCATTTCGATTTATAAGGCTCATAATAGAAGAACACAAAATTGTTTCTGTAAAATTTGTATAATACCCAGAACTAACGTTAATATCCTCCTGATCTGCAATTTGTGCGCAAATATAAGATGCTTCTTTACGAAAATACAAAGTACTTAAAGCTATATGTCGACTGTCCCCTGCTTTGGGAGCTTCAAATTCTGTAATATTCGTTGCATACTTTGCAAAATTATACTTTTCATTATGTTTCACGTATTGATCAACAAATAATTTTATAAGATCATTCATACTTCTTAATGAAAAAATATTGTTAATAGAGTACTTACTATAATCAAATAAAAATCTTCTCTCATGATTTTGGGTTAATTTAATGTATTTTTGAATATTTTTTATAACAATTGTTTCTGGAACAGTATATTCAAACAGCTTATAATCTTTTTCAACATCATAAGCAACCTTATTATTGTTTTTCTTTAGTTGAGATCTTCGCAAGCATAAAATAACTACATTATTTTCATATTTTATACAATTAAAAGGAGTTACCATTATTTCGGTTCCACGTAACGGCAAAATAAATGTTACATTTACCCAAAAATACACTGGAAAAAACTTGATAAAAATCTCATTGTCAATCTCACCTTTGAATAATTCATTTATAGCATCTGCAATCACATAATAATTTATTACGTGAAGCAATGCTCTGGGAGAATTGTTCTTAGTTTCTTTTTTTATAGGAATATTATCTAATATTTCTACTATCTGCTCGGTTGGGGTATTAATAAATGCAAGAAATTCCAGAATTGCTGGTGCTTCTTCTCCTCTTATTTCATAATTATCATCAAGATACTTTTCTAAGAAACATTTAATAATTTTTATTCGTTCTCTTATACTCTCAAATACATAACTTCCATAACAGTAGTGTGCATAGCATTTCATTATATTTTTCATCGTCTCAATTGATATCCCAAACATTTTTCCTATATGTTCAGAATACCTTTTTTTACCCAAAGAAAAATCAAGAATTGTGTGTTCTGTTCCAGAAAAACACAACCAATTCGACGCATCAAAATCGCTTTTAATTTTACCTTCATTTACACAAACCTCATGTTTTTCCTTACTCTCCTCCAATAAATCCTCACCATATAAACAATCTGAATATATTACTATGTCTTGGTCTTCTAAAACCATTTTAATATTAACGTTTACCATATATTTTATCCTCCAGATACGATACTATTTTTTGCTTTGCATCCTCATCGTTATTATCTTCAAAAATTTTATTCAAAGCTTCCGAAAATGTAGGCTTAATAATTTGATCAATTACAGCCAAAAATTTTTGATTGCCCGTTTCTTTATATTTTTCTAAATACCGTTTTATGACCTCCGCAAGTTCTGGGACTGCCGCATAGGTAAAGATATGGTTTGGGCACGCATTTGCTATGCAAGATTCAAACGAGGCATGATCGCAATTTTCGCCAAGCGCTCTTTTTATGCAATAAACACCAAATTCTTTTCCATGTCCTCTGTCATTACTCATTTCAAACATGGCTCTAAGCATTCTTTCAACTGCCTTAGGATTCCCACTAACGATTTTGTCAATCAGCCTTATGCTTGCTTCGTAAGATTTTCCCAGTATTTCCAATTCATATGAAGATATTCCTAACTGTTCAATAACAAAGGATTGTTCCCTCTTTGATAATGAACCAAAATCTTCTGGATAAGCCTCCAACAAAATATTATAAATACAATACGAATCTACGCCCATTTGAAAGGCACAATAAACTACAACCTCAGCTGTCTCTTTTGTTAAACCGCAATCACGTAAATACATTAGCGTTGTTGTAGGATTATTGTGGTTTCTTGCGTATAATCCCATAAAAACACCTGTCATGGGAGAATAACCCATTTCAACACCCGCGATAACGATTCCTTGCAAATACGATTTATTCAGTCTAGTTGTATTAATGTTTCTACGACCAAAATGTTCTATATATTCCTCTCCAAAGAAATCACTTATTTTTTTCCAACTTCGATAAATGTGTCTCCTATTATTCTTGAGATGCCCTTCTTGATGTGAAAGCCTGTTAGCCTCAGCAATTAGCATCAATCGTCCAAAATGTATCCGATATTCTTCGCATTGGATAGCAACCAACAATTGTGAGGGATTATATCTTAAGGTTTTCTCCGGATATTTGCGCATAAGCAATACCTTTCTCTCCAGATATTTACCTACCTCTATATATACTTCTTTTTTTATCCTGTCGTATAAAATATCTTCTTTTAAGGTTTCTGTATTTATCCTCCAAATATTGTTTTTCTTAAGATTTAAATAAATCCAATTATTACATATACTTTCTGATCTCCAACCGCAAATGTAGTAAATTGATAAAAATAGCCATGTTTCCCCATTCAGATGGTCATTTAAAGCTTTTTCAATTAGTTTATGCTTTCTGCAATATTCCTCGCTAAAAAGCATTTCTGAAAGCCAAATATACTGATCTGCCGAATATGCTGATACCTCGTTATATTCTTTACGCTGTTGCTTTATTTCCGAAAACGGAACCTTTTCTTTTTTTGAAACATGCCTTAAAAATTCAATGAAAAAATCTTTTGATTTTTCATATTTCATTGATTCTTTTATTATTAAAATATCATTGGCGGACAAAAGAGAAATATCATCTATTGTCAATATTTTCTCTGCAAATTCTCTAAATGCTGGTGTATATAAATTTTTATCCTCTTCCTTATTTTTCTTTTTTTTCTCAAATTCTCTTAAATACTTTATACCTTTGCTGTTATCGCTATATTTATATATTAATCTCGTTAATTTCTCGTATTCCGTTAATCCATATTCTTGAAAAAAAACAGCAGACTTTTCCTGAATAATAGGTATATCTATTTTTAAAATATACCAATCAACCTCGGATTTACCTGCTATTAACATCTCTCTGGATTTTCTATGTTCACATCCAAAAAAATCATTTATTTCCAAAAAACTTCTGTATTTTTCTCTATTAGACGAATATTTTGAGTCAAAGTTATATGTATTGCGCTCTCTAAGAAAATCCCTCAAAGATACATATTTTTCCTTTTGATTCTTTAATATTTCAAAATCTTCTTCTGATATATGTCCATCAACTAATTGAATACTTCCCTCTTCGAGAATCTCTTTTTTTATACCGATAAGCTTCGATACTTTATCTAGCGTATATCTGCTTTCTTTCATTTATCCTCCATTTTAATAACGCTCTTCATTGCTTCTTGAAAAATGAAATTCGCTTGGTTAAAGTCCGCTCTCATATCCTCATTAATCGATAAGTAATCCAACATAGCTTCTAATGAGCTGTCTCCACGCCACTTTTTTATCATTTCAGGTCTTAGCTTGGCCTTTTCCGATAGATAATTGGTAAACCAATGCCTAAACATGTGTGCTCCGGGATATTCTTCTCTATACTGTTCTATGTATGCTATATTCTCAGCAAAATCTCCCTGAACTTCACAATTTTTTTCCAACGTCGGTAAAAAACGTTCATAAAATAGTTTTCTCACTCTCCTTCTATAAGTCGAAACAGTCATAGGATTACCATTGCTATCACGAAACAAAGGTGCTTCTGGACTAATATCATATCCTTTTGCTATAGCTCTATTTCTGTGTTCTTCTAATGCCTCATAGACTTCTTCTATAAAACGTGTATATACTTCTTGAAATCTGTTTTTCTTTATTGAACCAGGCTCAGTTTTTAAATCTCGATTCTTTAATGCTAATGATTCTTTAAATAAATCTAGTTTTATTTTCTTATAATCACCAAAACCGTCTAAAGGAATATTTATGCTTCCGTATGTCAAATTAACTATACCACCTGCTCTTATTCCTGCATAAGCTTGTAAATCTAGTCCTAAGACTAGTTCAGGATCGTATTTTTTTGCTTCATTTACTAGTAGATAAAAATGGTGATAAGCTATATATCTATTTTTCTTGGAATTGTTGTTTTTACAAGGAGGTTTAACATCTAAATCATCCGATAAATCCAAATATTCTATTTTCTTATTTCGTTTATCCCTAACTAAACGAAATTCTCCAATTTGATCTGACGAATATTTGAACATCATGCCATCTTTGTTTGATTTATAATAATCTCTAAGAAAAAATAATACTGTGTTTCTTCTCGTTTCCCATGTATTAACCTTCACATCACTTTCAGTGTTTTTTCTTTTGGAATATTTTAGGTACTCAGCTATTACATCAATATCGCATTCATTTATATGATTAATTGTTGTTTCATGAAGCCAGTAATTCAAAAAATGACATATCTCCTTTGCCCTTTTCTCTCTGGTTGACCTAGATAATTTATATAAATTTTTAATATACCTTTCATATCCCGTTATCCATACTAAAATATTAGTTTGCTTCTCGAATAAGCAAATGCATGGGAAAAATGTCTTATTACCTTCTTCGTCTATTATCTCTATGCTTTTAGTTTTAAACTGGAAGTTCTTTCTCTTATCAATTTGATTTTTATTAGGAAATTCAATTATGTTATTCTTCATTTCTTTTCCTCTTATAAATGTTATCAAATCATTTATCTTAATGATATCGTATATTATTCATCTGGTCAACGATATCCTATTTATTGTTTATTTTTAAGACTTTCTTATAATAATCATATCGTTTATAATAATTCAGTTCCTCCGGCAGTCTGGCATCTACAATGGGCTCGCTTTCATTTACGGCCCGGTTGCAGGAGGATACTATTTGCTGTATTACATCATCAAGTTTTTCTTTTGATGCAAATTTTTTGGGCCACTCGAAAATACTTCCTCTCTTTTCG
>JAEEGL012208201.1_pt1 | contig 21058 bp, 17 predicted proteins | sample 9134231 | NCBI WGS metagenome assembly JAEEGL01 (sample SAMN16246548, study PRJNA631951) | gut metagenome | biome: gut microbiome; feature: rumen; material: fiber-attached | host: Bos | place: Iran: Karaj | collected 2018-10 | reverse complement strand
GAGTTTTCAGAACTATTAAGTTTGAGTTATGAGTTATGAGTTTTTGCTGCCGTGCATAATTCATAACTAAGAATTCATCATTTAAAAGCATTTTATCTCCTGTAACTCCTGAACTCCTGTAACTCCAAGAAGTTGAGCGAATGCGAAACTTGAATTATCTTATTATATTGAAACGAATTTGTCTTCATGCTGTTTTAATTCTTTGCCCCTTTAATATTGAAGATAATTAGTGGAAAATTAAAGAGCAATGAGGATAATTCGTTTTAGAAAACACTTACAATTATTTTTGTTCACTTACTTATATAAATGTTCCCCGACACCCTCCCCCATCTCCGCCGCCCGGCCTATGTGATAGAAGAAAGCAGGCTAAGGAAAAACCTCGGGCTCATTGCCCGCGTGGCCCGCGAGGCCGACATCGAAATCATTCTGGCCTTCAAGGCCTTTGCCCTGTGGAAGACGTTCCCCATCTTCCGCCAATACATCAACGCCACCACCGCCAGCTCCCTGTGGGAGGCACGGCTGGCAAAAGAGGAGTTCGGCAGCCCCGCCCACACCTATTCCCCCGCCTACACCGACTACGAGATTGACGAGATGGCGCGCTGCTCCAGCCACCTCACCTTCAACTCCCTGTCGCAGCTCTACATGCTGGCCGCGCGGGCCAGGCGGCAGAACGCCCACCTCTCCTTCGGCCTGCGCATCAACCCCGAATATTCCGAGGTGGGAACGGCGCTCTACAACCCCTGCGCCCCGGGCACCCGCTTCGGCGTGTCGGCCGGCGAGCTCTCCAACCACCTCACAGCCTGCGGCGACGGCCTGTTCAGCCTCGTGGACGGCTTCCACTGCCACTGCCACTGCGAGAGCGGGGCCGATGTCTTCGAGCGCACACTCGTCCACATAGAGCAGAAATTCGGACAGTGGATGCCGCGCATAAAATGGATGAACTTCGGAGGCGGGCACCTCATGACGAGGAAAGACTACGACATCCCACACCTTATTCATATATTGCAAGGCTTCCACCGCCGCCACCCCCACCTGCGGCTCATCATGGAGCCCGGCAGCGCCTTCGCATGGCAGACGGGCGAGCTGGTGGCGCAGGTCGTGGACATCGTCGAAGACAAAGGCATCAGGACGGCAGTGCTCAACGTCAGCTTCACCTGCCACATGCCCGACTGCCTCGAAATGCCCTACTTCCCCGACGTGAGGGGAGCCGTTCACCTCGACGAAAACGCCGACACGACAGGCCTCCCCCACACCTACCGGCTGGGCGGCAACAGCTGTCTGAGCGGCGATTTCATGGGCCTCTGGCAATTCAACCACGAGCTGCACCCCGGGGAGAACATCATCTTTGAGGACATGATTCACTACACCACCGTGAAAACCAACATGTTCAATGGCGTCCCCCACCCCGCCATCGCCATCCTCCGCGAAGACGGCACCCTGCAAATGCTGCGGGAATACACCTACGAGGACTATCGCAGGCGCATGGACTGAAAAGGGCCCGAAAAAAACCAAAGCGTTTTTTAGTACCCCTGTCCCCCTATTCCCCCTCTCTCTGAAGAAATAATCCTCGAAAGGAGTATTTTTCTCAGTTTTTGTTTGTACCTTTGCCGTGCCATTGACGATTTACTTTTTCCTGTTTGCAGCACTGGGGCGAGTGAAAGTCCTGACATGGCGTTTTCCCTGCAACCTTTATTGCCCGGGAACATATAAAGATGTTGATACAAAAAAGTGCTGCCGTAATTAGGTTTCAACAAAAATGAGAAGACAAAAGACATGGTTTTTAGTCGCACTGGCCATGGGCACCTTCCTGGCGTCGTGCTCCAAGAAGGAGGCGACGAGGGCGACCAGTGTTGTCAACGTGAAGACGATGAGGGCGACGACGAGTTCCCACGCCGTGGGGAAAAGCTACATGGGCAAGATAGAGGAACAGGACGGGGCCAACGTGTCGTTCGACGTGACGGGCAACGTGAAAAGGGTATATGTGGAGGAAGGCCAGTTCGTGAAGAAAGGACAGGTGATGGCCGAGGTGGAGGGCGAGAACATCCGCAGCGCCTACGAGATTTCCGCCGCCTCGCTCCATCAGGCCGAGGATGCCTACCGCCGCCTGAAGGACCTGTATGAGAAGGGCACCCTTCCCGAAATCAGGATGGTGGAGGCAGAGACGGCGCTGGCCTCTGCCAGGGCTTCGGAGGCCATCTCGCGCAGACGGGTGGCCGACATCGTGCTGCGCGCTCCCTTCGCGGGCTTCGTAGCCTCCAACTCCATACATGAGGGGGCGAGCGTGATGCCCGGCGTATCGGGCTTCCGGCTGGTGAAAATAGACAGGGTGAAGGTGGCCATCTCGATACCCGAAAAGGAGATTGGGCACGTGAAGACGGGGCAGAAGGTGTTTCTCACCGTGAACGCCCTGGACGACCGTACGTTCACCGGGACGGTTGTCAACCGCGGCGTGACGGCCGACGCCATCAGCCACGCCTACACGGTGAAGGCGGTGGTGGAGAACCACGGCCACCAGCTGCTACCCGGCATGGTGTGCAAGGCGCGTCTTGAAAACAACACCGCGGGCACCTACGCCATCGTGGTGCCCCAACAGGCCATACAAATCAGCGGGAAGGAGAAATTCGTGTGGGTGGCGAAAGACGGCAGAGCGTACCGCCGGAATGTGCTCACCGGCGACATACTGAACGACGGGGTGGTGATTGAGTCGGGACTGGCTGCCGGCGACATGGTCATCACCGAAGGGCAGAACAACGTGAGCGAGGGCTCGGAAATAAAGACGCAGCAGTGATGGTTGACAAGAAACAAAGAGCAGACCTGGTGGCGTCGGCCATGCGGCATAAGAACATCACGCTGCTGCTGGTGCTCACCATGATGGTGGCCGGGGTGTGCTCGCTCATCTGGATTCCCAAGAGCGAGTTCCCCGAGTTCGAGATTCCCGTGGGCCTGGTGGTGGGCGCCTATCCCGGGGCCTCGGTAGAGGAGGTGGAGCAGCAGCTGGCCAAGCCCCTGGAGGAGTTTTTATGGACCTTCAAGGAGATTGACAAGAAGCGCACGATGACGCACAGTTTCAACGATGCCTGTGCGGCCGTGGTCTATCTGGACCCCTCGTTGAAGGCGAAGACCGAATTCTGGAACAAGCTGAAGGAGCGGCTGCCCATGCTGAAGCTGACGCTGCCCCCGGGCGTGCTGGGGGTGGTGGCGAACGACGACTTCGGGGAGTCATCGACCATGCTGCTCACCCTGGAGAGCGAGACGAAGAGCTACCGCGAGATGAACGATTTCATAGACGGCCTGAGCGACAGGCTGCGACAGGTGCCGGGGCTGGCCAACATCATTACGATGGGAGGGCAGAAAGAGCAGCTCGCCATCTATCTTGACCGCGACCGCCTGACGATGTACGGCATCAACACGGCGATGCTGATGAGCAAAATATCGGGGCTTACGGGAACGCTCTATTCGGGCACGCTGTCGGACGGCACGCTCAGCCGCGCCATACACATACAGTCGTCGCTGAACAGCGAGAACGACCTGGCGCAGACCATCATCACCTCCGACCCCTCGGGGACGGTGGTGAGGCTGGGCGACATCGCCACCATCAAGCGCGAATACCCCACGCCGCGGCAATATATCAAGAACAACGGGAAGAAGTGCATACTGCTTTCGCTGCAGATGGCCTCGGGGAAGAACATCATGGAGTTTGGCGACCGCGTGAAAGAGACGGTCAACAACTACAGCAACACGCTGCCCGACGATGTGAAAATAAATATCATCAGCGACCAGTGCCAGGTGGTTGACCACTCCATCCGCGATTTCATGTGGGAGATGCTCATCGCCATCGCCTCGGTCATTATCGTGGTGATGCTGATGCTGCCGCTGCGCGTGGCCGGTGTGGCGGTGGCCACCATCCCGATAACCATCAGCGCGTCGCTGGCGGTTTTCATGATTCTCGGCGTGGAAATCAACACGGTGACGCTGGCCGCGCTCATCGTGTCGCTGGGAATGATTGTCGATGACAGCGTGGTGGTGGTGGACTGCTATCTCGACAAACTCGACGCTGGCATGAACCGATGGAAGGCGGCCGTGGAGTCGTCGAGGGAATTTGTGAAAAGCATCATCACGGCCACGCTGGTGATCAGCATCACTTTCTTCCCGCTGATATTCACCACGCAGCAGGTCATCCACGACTTCCTGCAATGGTTTCCCTACTCCATCAGCATCGTTCTCGTGATGTCGCTGCTGGTGGCCATTTTCTTTGTTCCCATCCTTCAATACCAATTCATTCATCACGGACTTCATCAGCGCGAGAAGGAAAAGGAGAAGAAAAGGCGCTCGATGCTCGACGTCCTTCAAAGCGGATATGACAAGCTGATAGAGATTTGTTTCCGCCACAAATGGCTGACGATGGGTTTCGGACTTTTGTGTATCATCGTGGGCAGTCTGCTCATGTCGCTCGTTCCCCAGAGGCTGATGCCGAGGGCAGAGCGCAACCAGTTTGCCGTGGACATCTTCCTGCCCACGGGCACCGACCTCAAGCATACGGCAGCCGTGGCCGACAGCCTGGCCAATATCCTGACGAAAGACGAGCGCGTGGAGAACCTGACCATTTTCTACGGCAGCGGCTCTCCACGCTTCCATGCCACGTTCATCCCCAACCTTGGCGGCACGCATTTCGCACAGTATATCGTCAACACCCACAACGACGAAGAGACGCAAGGCATGCTTGACGACTATGCCGAGAAATATGCCAACTATTTTTCTGATGCCCGGATACTGTTCCGCCAGATAGAATATTCCGACAAGCCCTACCCCATTGAGGTACAGGTGGCAGGCGACAACCTCGACAGCCTCCACGTGGCCATCGACAGCATCCGCAACCGGCTTTCGCACAATCCGAAGATAGCAGTCCTGAGCACCAGCTTCGGCGCTACCAACAGTTGCTTAGAAGTAATGATGAACCCCGAGGAAGCCTATCATTTCGGCCTGAGCAAGTCGCTGCTCTCCCTTAACTTCGCCATGCGCTATGGCGGCGGCATCCCCGTGACCTCCGTGTGGGAGGGCGACAAGGAAGTGGGGGTTGTCATCAAGGACGCCAAGATTGAAAGCGAGACGATTGACGATTTCAAGAACATCCGCGTGACAGGCCTGCTGCCCACCTTGACAGCCGCTCCCCTGGCGCAGGTGGCCGAGGTGCGGCCGGGATGGACCGACGGCTCCATCACCCACATCAGCGGCAAACGCCACGCTGCCGTGTTCGGAATGTTGAGCCGCGGTGTGCAAGTGGGAAGCCTGACAAAGGAGGTATATAAGGACCTGGAAACGCTGCGCCTGCCCGAAGGAGTGACACTGAAGAAAGGCGGACAGGCTGAAATGGAGGCCATGTATCGCCCGCAATTGTATTTGGGCATGGAAATAGCTATCATCCTCATTTTCTTCATCATCGTCTTCCATCTGAAGAGTATTCCGCTGACAGTCTTGATAATGTATTCATTGGGATTCTCCACGCTGGGCGGGGCTTTGGGACTCATTGTCTTCAGACAGGAGTTCGGAGCAACGGGCGTGCTTGGCTTCATCTCACTGATGGGCCTGATAACCCGATGCGGCATCATTATGATAGACTATGCGGAGGAACTGCACCGGAAGGAGGGCTACGATATTCTGACAGCCTCGATAGAGTCGGCCAAACGGCGATTCCGACCCGTGTTTCTCACTTCGATGGCCGCTTCGATGGGTGTCATACCGATGGTTATCAAAAACACGCCCCTATGGGGGCAGATGGGTGTGGTGATTTGCTTTGGTGCATTGATTTCCATGCTGTTCATCATCACAATGATTCCCGTAGGATATTGTTTGATTAGGACAAAGTTTAACAAAGTAAGTTATGAAGAGGAATAACAAGTTTTTCTTGCTTTTGGCTGTTGCCCTGACATTTGCTGTCGCCTCGCATGGCCAGACCATCATGACATTGAAAGAATGTGTGCAGACAGCGCGCAAGAACAACATCATGGTCAAAAACAACTACAACGACCTTCAGATGGCACTTGAGCAGAAAGAATACGCTCGTTCAAAATACTATCCGATGGTGGGAGCATCGGTAATCCATTTTGAAGCGCTTGACCACCTCATCAAGCTTCGGCTACTCGACCAGGCAGATGTGGACATGCTTTCAGAAGGGATGGAAGACCCTTTTACGGTGGATGACTTCACGCTGAATTTCATAAAAAAAGGTAGTTCTCTCGGAGTAACTTTCTTTCAGCCCATATATACCGGAGGAAGGCTGACCAACTACAACAAACTTGCCGACTTACAGGTGGACGGCCGGAGAATGTTGATGGAAGTGACCGACGACAAGGTAGTCATGGCCACGGAATTTCTCTATTACAAAATTGTCGAGCTGCACGAGACCGACAAGACGCTCGATGCGATGGAAAAGAGTCTTGCTCTCATCCATCAGGATGCTGTCAACATCTATGAGAACGGCATGACAAACAAGAACGACGTGCTGAGCGTGGAGCTCATGCAAGACGAGTTGTCCTCACTAAGAATCAGGATGCAAAACAGTTGCAAACTCCTGAGGAGGGCCCTTGCCAAGCACATCGGCATAGCCGACAAGGACATCGACGTGGACATGACATTCGATGCGGACATCGTTGCACCAGAGACCTTGATGATGAGCACCCAGAATGCCATCGACAACCGTACAGAAACACAACTGCTTGACATCTGGGTAGAAAAATCTGTGCTTGAGCGAAAGATAGCCAAAGCCAACATGCTGCCTGTCGTGATGATTGGCGGCAGGGCCGGATACAGCAAGTTGCTGTCCAAGTGGGACAGCAATGTCCTTGGCATTGTCGGCGTTCAGATTCCTATCAGTCCTTTCTGGAGTGAGAAACATGAATACAAGCGCAAAAAAATTGAGGAGCAGAAAGCCATCGACTTCCGGAAAGACAATCTTGAAATGATGTCTTTGGAAATACAGGATGCCTACGACAATCTGGAAAGCACATACCGGCAGACGCAGATAGCAGAGAAAAGTGTGACAAGGGCGGAAGAGAACTTGCGCATCTGCCGTGAGCACTACCGAGGCGGCCTGTCCACAATGACGGTGCTCCTGGATGCTCAGCGACAACAGCAACAGGCGCTCACACAGCGCCATTCGGCCATCAGCGAGTATTTGCAGGCCAAGACGAGATACCTGATTGTCACCGGGCGGAACACTTATTAATATAATGTGGCGCACCTGACGGGCTGTGTTTTTTTAGCCATTTCAGCGATTTTAAAAAAAAAAATGTTGAAAAGTTTTGGCGGTTCACGAAAAATATGTACCTTTGCAACCGCATTTAGAGAAATGCTCCTCATTGAGAGGGAAAAGCGGCAATAGCTCAGTTGGTAGAGCACGACCTTGCCAAGGTCGGGGTCGCGGGTCCGAGTCCCGTTTGCCGCTCAACATTCTGAATAACAACTGCGGAATAGATGTTGGATTTATTTCGTCGATGCGAAAGCCCAGGTGGCGGAATTGGTAGACGCGCACGTTTCAGGTGCGTGTGCCGCGAGGCGTGCAGGTTCGAGTCCTGTTCTGGGCACAATGTTATTCAGAATGCATTTTTGATGGAGAGGTGGCGGAATTGGTAGACGCGCTACTTTGAGGGGGTAGTGTCAAGTGCGACGTGGGAGTTCGAGTCTCCTCCTCTTCACCAAATTCTTTGTTTTTTGCGGCAATAGCTCAGTTGGTAGAGCACGACCTTGCCAAGGTCGGGGTCGCGGGTCCGAGTCCCGTTTGCCGCTCGTTTTTTTTATGAAAAACATTATTCCATGAACTTATACTTAAGATATTTTGACAGTGAAACACTGGTCAGCAGTGTTGACGATGCCATAGAATTCCTTGCCTCCATTCCTGAAATCAACCTCACACCAGAGCTCGAAGCCGACGTGAGGGACTATGTCGCAAGCGACGTGTACTATCCCAAACGGTACAAGGTGCGCCCGCGAGTGTACTTTATTATTATCAAGACGGAGGCTGCCACCATGCTTGACTTCAAGCAGAAGAAAGCCGTCAGGACATCGGCGGGAAGCGACAGCAAGGACACACCGTCGGCAGTGTCGAAGCTCAACGAAATCCGTGAAGGATGGTACGAAGGGGAACTCGACTTCAAGCGTGTGGTGATGGTGCCGACAACTGGGAAATTTGAATATCGCGACACGCATTTCGTGGCACGTTGCAAGGCAGTGTCGGCAATGGACTGCTACAACAGGATTGTGGAGCACCTCAGGGAAAGGGTGGACGAAAGAAGCCAGTTCCCGTCGCCAAAAGGAAAGAACTTCAAGTTCAGGTTCATGGGTTACTGGAAAAACTAATACCGCGCCATGAACAAAGTGATGCTGATCGGCAATGTTGGTAAGGAACCCGACGTTACTTACTACGACCGCGACCAAGCCGTGGCTCAAGTAAGTTTAGCCACGACGGAAAGGGGTTACACTTTGCCTAACGGCACACAGGTTCCCGACCATACCGACTGGCACAACCTTGTGTTTTACAAACAGTTGGCAAAAATCGTTGAGCAATATGTTCATACCGGCGACAAACTCTATGTGGAAGGAAGAATACGCTATCGTTTCTACGACACGAAGAAGGGTGAACGGCGGTTTGTAACTGAAATCTATGTGGAAAACATGGAAATGCTTACGCCGAAAAACACCACACAGCCTACCGGCAGTGCCACGGAAAACAAAAACGCCACTGACGACAAACGACAAGAAGGCGGCCTGCCATTCTAAACGAAAATGGACTTAACAAGTTTACTCAGCTCTTTTCAGGAAGTTCAGTTCATGGCACCAGATCATCCCGCCAGTGTCATCCTCTCCGCATTGCTGGCACTGGGCTTGCTCCTAGCATCGGGTTTTGCCAGCGGCTCAGAAATCGCATTTTTCAGCCTGTCACCAACCGACATCAACCAACTGGACCCGGAGCGGAGACCTGCCGACAAAAAGATTGAACTGCTGCGCATGGACAGCGAGCGCACGTTGGCTACCATTTTGATAACCAACAACTTCGTAAATGTCACCATCATCATGCTCTGCAACTACGTGTTTGCCAAATTAGTTAATTTTGGCAATGCACACTGGCTGCAGTTTTGCTGTATCACCATCCTTCTTTCATTCCTTCTGCTGCTCTTCGGAGAAATCATCCCGAAGATTTTTGCACGCATGAACCCGCTGCGCTTTTGCAGGCGCGTAGTGGGCGGCATTTTGTTTTTCCGAAAACTGTTTTGGCCCATGGAAACCATTCTGCTCAGAAGCGGCATACTGGCTGAAAAAGTAGCGCAGAAAAACAACCATGTACTGAGTGCCCGCGACCTGGAACAGGCCCTGGAACTCACCGACAAGGAGGAAATAAAAGACGAACAAAGCATGCTACAAGGCATCATACGCTTCGGCGGCGAGATGGCCCGCGAGGTGATGACCAGCCGTAAAGACATTGTGGACCTCGACATCAAGAGTTCGTTCAGCGACGTGCTGAAATGTGTGGTGGAAAACAACTATAGTCGCATTCCCGTTTATCAGGACAACAGCGACAACATCCGCGGCGTGCTCTACATCAAAGACCTCCTACCCCACCTCGGCAAGCCCGCCAATTTCCGCTGGCAAAGCCTCATACGCCCCCCTTACTTCATTCCCGAGACAAAGAAAATCGACGACCTGCTCAGGGAATTTCAAGATAACAAGGTACACATCGCCATCGTGGTGGACGAATTTGGCGGAACCAGCGGCATCGTAACCTTGGAGGACATTCTCGAAGAAATCGTCGGGGAAATAAACGACGAATACGACGAGGTGGAAAAAACGCACACAAAGTTAAACAAAAACACATATATCTTTGAAGGAAAGACGCTTATCAGCGATTTCTGCCGCATCGTCGGACTGCCCGAGAATGCGTTTGAGGAAGCGGAAGGCGATGCCGACACCATTGCCGGACTCATTCTTGAACTGAAGGGGGAATTTCCCACTCTTCACGAAAAAATTGTGTATAATGGAGTTTCTTTTGAAATTCTGCAGATTGAGGAGCGGAGAATTTCAAAAGTTAAGGTTGTACTTTCCGACAACCACTGATTACCATGCCCCTTGTCTTTATTAAGCCCGTTGCAGGAAAAGGCCTGCTGGGACTATGGAAAATGACGGAAAAGCCGGAGGATTTCCCTTTGCTCGACCATCAGGCCTCGGCTTCCTACAAGTCGGTGAGCCGGAGGCTTGAATACATTTGCGTGAGGTTACTGCTGGCAGAAATGCTGCCTTCGGCCTCAGCCGTCATCGACCACCGCGCCAGCGGCGAGCCGTTCATTGCCGACGGTCCCCACCTAAGCATCAGCCACACAAAGGGTTATTGTTGCATCTTGCTTTCGGAAGAAAGGCGCTGCGGCGTGGACATCGAGTACATCAGTCCACGGGTTTCAAATGTTGCCGACCATTTTCTGCGCCCCGACGAAAAGGCCCGGGACGTGGAACACCAGCTCGTTTATTGGACGGTAAAAGAGGCCGTTTACAAATACTTCTCGGCCGATGACCTGCAATTCCAGCAGATACTTGTACTGCCTTTCCAACTGGAAAGACAAGGAACATTACTTGCCGAAAACATGAAAACGCATGAACAAACGACAGTATTTTACACGCTGACAGACGTTTACGCGATTTCCTACACCTTCGGCCCGCTATGACGCCTCAATCTCCGACAACTCCAGCCACCTCATCTCCTTTTCATCAAGTTCATCCTTCAGCAGCGGCAGCCGTTTGCTTTTCTCGGTGAGTTCCTCCACGCTCAACTTTCCACTACAAAGCTGATCTTCCAGCTGTTTCCGCTCCTCCTCCAGGGCGGCTATTTCCTTCTCCAACTGCTCATATTCCCGCCGTTCCTTGAACGTCATGCGCCGCCGCTCATCGTGGCGGTAGGTCTTTTTCGTGCTCTCCCCGACAGGCTGCTTTTTCGTGGTTTCAACCGTCTGGCTTTGCAAAGCGCACCATTGCCGGTACTGCGTGTAGTTACCCGGAAAGTCCTTGATGACGCCGTCGCCCTGAAAAACAAGCAGGTGGTCAACCACCTTGTCGGTGAAATAGCGGTCATGGCTAACAATGATGACGCATCCCGGGAAATCGGCCAAATACTCCTCAAGCACCTGTAACGTCTGGATATCGAGGTCGTTGGTGGGCTCGTCGAGCACCAGGAAATTAGGATTTTTCATCAGAACCGTGCAGAGGTAGAGCTTTCTGCGCTCACCCCCCGACAACTTATAGACGTAGTTGTATTGCTGTTCGGTCGAAAAAAGGAAATACTGAAGGAACTGGCTGGCCGAGAAATGCCTGCCGCCGCCCAGGTCGATATATTCGGCAATGTCTTTCACCACGTCGATGACCTTCTGCTGCTCGTTGAACTTCAGCCCCTCCTGCGAGAAATAGCCGAAGCGCACGGTGTCGCCGATGTCGAATTTCCCCTCGTCAATTTTCTCCAAGCCCAGCAGCATGCGTATGAACGTTGACTTCCCCGCACCGTTGTTTCCCACGATGCCCATTTTCTCGTAGCGCGAGAAGTTATAGTAGAAGTTATTGAGGATGACCTTGTCGCCGAATTTCTTTGAAACATACTGACACTCAAAGATTTTACTGCCTATATAGACATTGTTCGACTTCAACCTGAGCTGCCTTTCCTCGATTCTCTGCTTGGCCACTTTCTCCAGTTCATAGAAGGCCTCCTCCCTATAGCGCGCCTTGTGGCCCCTGGCCTGCGGCATCCTGCGCATCCATTCCAGTTCACGGCGATACAGATTGTTGGCACGCGCTATCTCCGCACGGGTGTTGTCGATGCGTTGCTGGCGTTTTTCCAGGAAATAGCTGTAGTTGCCGCGGTAGGTGTAGATGGTCTGGTTGTCGAGTTCCAGGATGATGTTGCACACGCGATCGAGGAAAAATCGGTCGTGAGTGACCATGAGCAGCGTCTTATGGCCGCGCGAGAGGAAATCCTCCAGCCACTCAATCATCTCCAGGTCAAGGTGGTTGGTGGGCTCGTCGAGGATGAGCAGGTCGGGCTCGGTAATGAGCACGTTGGCCAGGGCCACCCGTTTCTGCTGACCTCCGCTCAACTGACCCATGGGCTGGCTGAGGTCGCCGATTTTCAGCTGTGTTAGTATCTGCTTGGCTTTCAGCACCCTTTCCTCCTCGCCATGGTGGTTGAAACAGGCATCGAGAACACTTTCGGCAGGGTCGAAGCGTGGCGATTGCTCGAGAAATCCCACGCGCAGGTCGCGGCGGAAAATAATGGAGCCCGAGTCGTAGCCTTCCTGTCCCGTCAACACCGAGAGCAGCGTGCTCTTGCCCATGCCGTTCTGGGCAATAAGCCCGACCTTCTGCCCCTCGGCAATGCCGAAGGAGATGTTGCGGAACAGCACCAATGCCCCGAAAGACTTCGTGAGGTTCTGAATGTCAACGTATGGAACGGCCATGAAAATGAGGAACTACAAGTGAAAAGTGAAAAGTGAAGAGTGAAAAGTGAAAAATCAGACGGCGGCATCGACTGGCCATTTCGTTCTCACGATTCGCTCGCGACAACTTTGGCCATCTTCAATCTTTCATATTATTTAAAATATCTTCTATATACCCCAGCAGTTCGTCGCGCCCGGTCTTTTTCTCCGAACTGGTGATGAAATAAGGCGGCAGCACCTCCCAGGTGTCCTCCAGTTTTTCCATCCACGCCTCGGCATTGGCCTTCCCCTTCACCGGTCCCAGCTTGTCGGCCTTGGTGAACACGATGCTGAACGGCACCCCGCTCTGCCCCAGCCAGTCCACGAACTCGCGGTCGATGAGTTGCTGCTCATGGCGGATGTCTATCAGCACGAACAAGTTGACAAGTTGCTCACGTTGAAGGATGTAGGAGCTGATCATCTGCTCCAGCTTCTTGCGCACCACCTTAGAATGTTTGGCGTAGCCGTAGCCCGGCAGGTCAACGATATACCACTCGTTGTTCACGATGAAATGGTTGATAAGCAGCGTCTTGCCGGGAGTAGCGGACGTTTTGGCCATCTTCTTGCGCTCGCAAAGCATGTTGATAAGGCTCGACTTGCCCACGTTGCTTCGGCCAATGAAAGCAAACTCGGGCTTGGTGTCCTTCGGGCATTGCATCACGGTGGGGCTGCTGATAACAAATTCGGCTTTCTTAATGTCCATCACATTTATTTATTTTACTTTATATTCAAACAGTCTAAATACCCGACTTTTGCATATTTTACGGCATATTTCCAGTCGCCGAAACATACAAAGGCCGATTCTAAACTGCAAATGTAAGGAAAAAAATCGATTAAATGGCCAGACGGTGAAAGAAATTAAGTTTTCTTTAGAGGTAAGTTGCACATTGGCCCGTCTTTTTGGGGGGGGTCAGAGCCAATTCCACAGGAACCGATGCCTCCGGGCGTCGGAGCGGCCATACACTTCCGAACATTTGAAAAGAGGTTGACCCGATGCTTGGAAGCGTTGGCTCCTGCTGATCAACCCTTTTGGATCGGCTCTCCATTTTGTAAAGATTTTTCATGGTTTTTTAGTTACCCCAAGAGGTTTGACCGCATATTTCAAGGAGAAATTTGGCAGTTTGAGGGGAGAGAATTGGCAAATCTCTCCCCGAAATTTGCGGTCAAACTCGGAGCAATTTGCAAATGACTGAAACTCAACAATTTATAAAAGCACAACAAAAAGGCTTATTTTGTCAAATATTTTTACCGTTTTTTATCCATGTCCCTATCCATTGCAAAACAGATATTTTTTTAGAACGAACTAACGTTAAATCAAATTTTAATTGTATATCTGCAATCGGATTACGACTAACAACCTTAAAAGCAAAGAGATGAAAACGAAAACCATATTTATTTTGATGCTCGCAGCAATGGTCTCGGGCACGCGCGCTATGGCGAAGGAAGCCTACGCCGTCTATACCTCGGGAAACAGCGCCCTCGCTTTCTACTACGATGACAATAAATCCGACAGGGAAGGCGACAAGTATGAGTTGAACACGGGTTCAAACCAGCCCGGCTGGATTTCCGATGGCAAGCAATTCGAAAAGGTGGTGTTCGCACAGTCATTTTCCAACTACAGGCCTACAACTACCTATAAGTGGTTTTACAATCAGTCCGAACTGAAAACCATCACCAATATCAGATACTTAATAACAGACGACGTGTCGGACATGAGTTATATGTTCTATCATTGCGATTCCCTGAAAAGCCTTGACGTGAGTGGTTTTAATACAAGCAAAGTGACGGACATGAAACACATGTTCAAAGAATGCATAAGCCTTACAGAACTTGACGTGAGCGGATGGGACACGGGGAAAGTGAATAACATGCAGAGCATGTTCAATAATTGCAAATCCCTTACAAGCCTTGACGTAAGCGGATGGAACACAGGGAAAGTGGACAAGATGGATCGCCTGTTTTCAGGTTGCAAAGCCATTACGAACCTTGACGTGAGCGGATGGAACACAGGGAAAGTGGAGTACATGCAATACATGTTCTACGATTGCTCTGGCCTTACAAACCTTGACGTGAGCGGATGGAACACAAGCAACGTGAAGTGGATGAGCCACATGTTCGATTATTGCATTTCCCTTACAAGCCTTGACGTAAGCGGCTGGGACACAAGCAACGTGACGGAGATGGGGTTTTTGTTCTATGAATGCAGAAGCCTTACAGAACTTGACGTGAGCGGCTGGAACACAAGCAACGTGGAAAAAATTTTGTTCATGTTCAGTCATTGCCGCACTCTGACGAGTCTTAATCTCAGCGGATGGGACATAAGCAAGGTGGAAGATATTTCTTACATGTTCAGTAGTTGTTTTTAATTGGAAACACTTAACCTGGGTGGCTGGGACACAAGCAACATCAATAACATGGAAGGAATGTGCTTTAATTGTGTTAATCTTAACCACATCATCTTGACTGGCTGGGACACAAGCAGTGTAACAACAATGTCCAAAATGTTCTCAAATTGTGACGAATTGGAAACACTTGACCTGGGTGGCTGGGACACAAGAAACGTGACAGATTTCTCCTTTATGTTCCAAAATTGCAAAAATCTGAAGACAATCTATGGGGGTGCAGGATGGAACATGAGTGCAGTTACGGATGACAGGGACATGTTTTCTTCCTGTCTCGAACTTTGCGGCAGTTCCGGCACCACCTACGATGAAAACCATATAGGTTGCTCCTACGCCCACCTGGACGGCGGCCCTTCCAATCCCGGCTATCTTTCTTTAAGGAGCTACGATTTGTGGGTGGGCGGCAACAAGGTGACTTCGGCCAACTACAGGTCGCTGCCCATTGCCTGCGGCAGCGCAAGCTATGACATTCCGAATAATACGCTGACGCTCGACAATGCCGTCATCAACGTGACGGGCCAGGGCGACTATTGCATCGCCAACGGACTCTCGGCAGAGCAGCGCGTGCAAGGCATCGACGGGCTGAAAATCGTGGTGTCGGGGCAATGCCAGCTGAACGGTTCGGAAATAGCAATGATGATTAACGGACGCACCCAGCTGACGGGCACCGGACGGCTGACGGCCGATGGCACCACAGCCATCTGGATTGAAGACCACAAGATGCTGGAAGTGGGAGTGCAGGATTTCTTTGCCGCCGCACAAAAAGAAATGATCGACGGGCTGGGCAATATCGCCATCGACGGAACAAAAATCAACAGCTTCATCTTAGAGCCAAAAAACACCGGGCACTTTAACACCGTAAACGGGCTGTATAGCATGACGCTCAACGACTGCCACTTCACCGACCCATACATCAACGGGGCATGGCTATACGGAGATGCCCACAAATTCAACTATTTGAAAGATCAATACCTGCGCTATGGAACAGACGGTCACAAAGACAAGGTGGTGATAGAACCCGACTCCAAGCCCCTAGAATACAGGCTGTGGGTGGGCGGCACCAGGGTGACTGCAGAGAACAAAGACAACATCGGCGGAATGGATTCGGGAACGGCAACGTTCGACCCCGTCACGCACACGCTGACACTGGACAATGCCAACATCCACATCTACGGCTACGACGACGGCATTAACAACGGTCTCATCGACTTCAACATCGAGGGGATGCCCGACTTCAAAATTGTATGCAACGGCTCCAACACTATTGAAGTGGAGGAAGGGTCGGGACTGGTGCTCGACGGGAACACCACCGTCAGCGGCATGGGGCTGACCATCAGGGCGTGGGACAAAGGCATCAGCCTCGCCGACTTCCGGTCGCTCAGCATCAACCTGGTGCATCTCAATGCAGAGGCCAGCTATCCCCTCTTCTGCGGATACAACACATTCGTGGACGTAACCCAGTCAAACGTCCTGCTCGAACCGGGAACCTCGCAAAACTCCCCCATCATCGGCGCAAGGGAATTGAATCTTTACGACTGTAGATACGAAGACCCCGGCTTCGGCATCAACCCCGAACTGCTGTATTACAACAACTCAGAAGAAATGATGTATTACGCCGGCGGCATCTACGACGGCACCCTGCGGATTGTCCCCATAGGCTCCGTAACGGCCATCGCCGCCCCTTCGCCCCAGAATGAAAACAACAATCTTCCAAACGCCGGGTGGTACACTATCGACGGGCGAAAACTCAACAGCAAGCCCTCCACCACCGGCCTCTACATTCACAATGGCCGGAAGGTCGTGAAATAACCTGCCCCATTTTCGAAAAAGCAGTTCGGATTGACGACTTTAAACATTTACACTTTTTGATTTAAAAATCAATCATTTATAATAATATTCTTCCATCTTTGCAAGTCACAGACAATCCTTAATATCCCAAAATCCGCAGATGTTATTTATTGCGTAATATTGGGACATGAACCCAATGGATTGCCCACATAACTGCAGTAAGTAATAATGTTTTACAAGACATCGCACTTGGACGCACGATTTCCCCTTCCCCCAAAATCGCTTTGGCGGCTTGAATGTCCCACGAAGGTGTTTTTCCTATCCGTAAGCCCAGATGAGGTCGTGTCACATGAGGGTCAGGATACTTTGTGACAGTCACAATGTGTCCTGACTCTGGTGTGTCACTTTGTTTAAGGTGCCAATATGGCATCTTAAAAGTTCATCACGCGTTACTTCAAACATAAAGTCCTCGCCTTCAAAACGTTCAAGGTTGCGTCGCACCTCTGGACAACTTTTTTGCGCTTTTACGCGATTTGGCCAAAGAAGGGGCGTTTGTCCACACAAGATGAAGAAGAAATAGCGCAATTTCTTGGAATCAGCCTAAAATCGCCGTAACTTTGCATCAGAAATCAGGAATCAAGAATAATAAGTTTCATCATAAGTTTAGTTTAAGTTAATAGTTTCTTCTTTTTCATACGTTTGGTTTTAGTTAATTAGTTAGTAAACGTTTAGGGCTCGATGAGACAGCGGGCCCTAAACGCGTTAATACCTACGACTCACAGAACCCATGAGTCTAAAGCTATTCTACAACAAAAGGAATTTTTAACTCAATGTCGTCAAGACCTGTTATCTCACCACCAGGAGCGGAATCAACCAGAATACGTTTCATAACCTTGGCTTTGAGCCTACTATAATATGTTCCTTTGGGTAACGGTTCCATAAGGGAAAGAGCATTGAAATCATGATTATACCCTAAACTGTTCACAAATTTCTCATCAAATGTCCAGGGACACCACCAATGAGTGTAAGCATGAGGTTTAATAGTCATCATACGATACTCCTCGGTTATAAATATATAGTCAAAAGGATTTCCGACATATTCGCCATTACTGCGAAATATCGAAGCAGCACTATACAGGATCTCACGTTCCTCACCCAAATGAAGATCATATTCTGTAGTATTACTGATCAATACATCAAAATAGATGTTCTCTCCTTGTTTGAAGGTTGATGTAGCGGTGCCATTTTCATTCCTCAGACAATAGTCAATCTGATAGCAATCCGTTTGGAATGTAGCCTGAGAAATAGTAGACGGTTTTTTCAATCTTTCAGATATGGGTTCAGATATGGGCTCTGAATTTTCATAATTACTATTACAGCTATTCATGCCGACTGCCATTGTCAGCACAGCAAACAATCCAAAAAATAAACTCTTTTTCATACGCCTATATATAACTTTTTATTGTTATAACTCAGTTCTTCGAAAATCTCACACAGGAGTCTGTATGTTTTAATATTTTTTAAACACAAAGGTCGGACACTTCTGGACACACAAGTACCTGACGCCCCTAATTCTTAAGCATATTCATAAGAAAATCGTTCTCTTCTTGTTCAAATAGCCATCCATCACTTAATCTATAAAATTTAGTACGATGATAGACGCTATCGCTTTCAAATTCCGTCACGTCAATCTCTTCTTTTATCAGGTCTAAATCGACGTAAAAAGAATAATCGGCCCCCTTTAAATCTCCAAAACCGATGTTCCCCAAATAGTACATACGCCTGTCTATTAGACCGTCTCTTTTATAAAGGACAAACTTATTGGGGTCAATAATGCCGTCGTATTCCGAATAAACGACATAATCTTCGTTGTTCCATATTTTCTCGTCATGCCTGACCATAGCAATATGTAGACTAATCAAACATGCCATCACCAATACGACACTACCCATCGAAGTCATTATTTTCCACAGGATGTGTTTTCCTTTTGTATAACGGATTGCCAATACGACACCAATGATGGGGATAAGCATCGAGGCAAATATCCATGCCCAATTGCTCAGTTGCCAGAATAACCTGTCACCATTTTCGAGGAACAATGTCGGCCCATAGGAAATACTCAAAAGGACAATGGTCAACAATGCCATGCAAAACACAACTGACTTTTTCATTTTATGTCACTATTACGATTGCGGAACGGAGGGACAGTTCTTTTGTTATACATTTTTCATGCTCACAATGTGTCAGACACTACGTGAGTGCAATGGTCCTGTCATCTTTTGCCAAATCAACAAGCGTTTCCCTGACTAACTTGATATTGTCGGGAGTTGCATCCTTCTTTTTGAGAACAACAATTGTTTGGAAGCAGCTATTGTCCCTTGATTTAGTAGAAAAACTATCAATTGGAATTTCCAACTGTTTCATGCGGGCTTTTATCTTCTTTTTTCTTTCCTCATATTCTATTGAATGTCGTGAAGGAGTCGTATGCATCAACTTAGCTACCGTGAACTTGTTGTTCTTTGCATCATAACAAAAATAGAAACCATTCACATCGTCAAATACTTCACCCGTCTTATAAGAACTATTGACCTCAACCCATACTTTTTTATAATTATTGGGGCACATAACAGGAAGTCTGCGGTTCATCCAAAAGTTATCATTGCTCTTCCAAAGCACAATAAGTAATAGTAATGTCAATACGACTGCAAAAACGATATTTTCATCAGAACGATTAATGAGGGTGTATACTATAATAGGTATTACTAGTGTCCACTAAAATCCATTAACATTTTCAAAAGTGACATTTTGATAGTATGCTCAGTCTTCGAACTCAAGCCATAGTTGCTGGTCATTGCCGTTGGCATCCTCCTCAGGCTCATCCTTCAACAGTTCCCGCAATGGTGTTTTGTCAAATAAAGATACTCCGACGATCCGTAATAGTTCATAGGTGCTCATTTTCAGATGCAGCTCACTTCCCACGATGGCGACAAGGCAATAGGTGATGATGGCCGAGTAGATTTGTATATTGACAGCGTTTTCGCTGGTTCCGTAGAATTCCTTGACATGCAGGTGCTGCTTCAGCCATTTGAAGAAGAGTTCTACGCTCCACCTGTTCTTATACAGCTCAGCTATGTCTTCAGCAGAGAGATCTGTGTTGTTGGTATAGAAGACGAAAGTCCTATTGCCAATACAGTCGTAATAGATGACCCGTCTAATGGCTTCCGGATATTTGTTCTTTGTCTTCGACCCAGAGAACCTTACAATTTGGTCTGCCATAATGCCTGTAGCAGGATTGTTGTAGTGTTTATCCTCAATGACGTCGAATTTCATCTTATGCTTTTCCCTCACCACGAAGAATGCCTTCAGCAGGGCTATTGCATAAAGCTGTCCTGTGTCCATATAGGCACGGTCGAAGATGTATATGGCATCCGCTTCGTAGGGTATGTCACCCATTACCTGAGAGTCATGGACGCTGGCATCCGTGACGATTACAAACGCAGGAACATCCGTCTTCACGTCATACAGGGTATGAGCCTTCACACCGCCTTTGCTGTGATGCAGCTTCGTCCACCAATAGACGGACAGGCAGAGCGAAATGGTGGTGGAATCAAATGCAAACACCTTGTTCTTGACAAAGAACTCCTTCAGACCGTCACGCTTCCTGCGAGCTATGTCAATGAGCCTTTCAGCATACTCCTTGAATATCTTGGCCTCGCGCACTTCGTTCGCCTTGGAGAGATTGCTGCGTGTGACGCTCTTGCCAAGGCCGAGGCGGTAAAATTTGGAGCGGTGGGCATTGAGGGTGACAATGAGGTCACGCATGCTCTTGCGATTTGACAACTGACCGAACACCATTACGAGCAGATGATGCCAGCATGTAAAGGATTTTACCCACTTGTTGCCCTCGTACTTGTCTACCAGACAGTCGAAGATACGCTTGGGAAGGAAACTGCGCAACTGGGTGAACACGTATTGGCCTTGTGACATTTTGTAAACCGTATACTTACATTTTGATAGTAGTCCGCAAAGGTACTAAAATAAATGTACACGTAACTCAAAATGCTCAAAAGCCCTCTATTTATTGGTGTTTCAGAGAATTGTTAATGGATTTTCGTGGACACTAGTGGCATTAATTGAAGGAAAACCACGCGATTTCTGTTGGGGTTAACGACAACTTAGACATTGCATGTCCCATGTTGTCCAGGTTGTCTTTATTAAAACATAAAAAAATTGGTCGTATAACTTGAAAAAAAGTGAATAAAACATGAGGATAATCGGAAATTATGTTTATCTTTGCAGCAAAATAAAGATAATACAGAATGATAAACAAAGTGCTTCTACCAAATAGATTGACATGAAAATGAACAG
>JAEEGL010216419.1_pt1 | contig 21058 bp, 17 predicted proteins | sample 9134231 | NCBI WGS metagenome assembly JAEEGL01 (sample SAMN16246548, study PRJNA631951) | gut metagenome | biome: gut microbiome; feature: rumen; material: fiber-attached | host: Bos | place: Iran: Karaj | collected 2018-10 | reverse complement strand
TTAATTGCAGCTTGTGCAGCAGCTAATCTAGCAACTGGAACTCTAAATGGTGAACAAGATACATAATCTAATCCAACATTATGATAGAATTCAATTGATTTAGGATCTCCACCAGTTTCACCACATACTCCTAAATGAATATCTGGTCTAGTAGATCTACCTTTTTCAGCAGCCATTTTAATTAATTGACCAACACCTTTTTGATCAAGTGTTTTAAATGGATCTTCTTCATAGATTTTCTTTTCATAGTAAGCAGGTAAGAATTTACCAGCATCATCTCTAGAGAATCCAAATGTCATTTGAGTTAAGTCGTTAGTACCAAATGAGAAGAATTCAGCTTCTTTTGCTAATTCATCAGCAGTTAAAGCAGCTCTTGGAATTTCAATCATAGTACCAACTTGATACTTCATATCAACTCCAGCATTTTTAATTTCTTCATCAGCTGTAGCAACAACTATATCTTTAACATATTTTAATTCTTTTACTTCACCAGTTAATGGAATCATGATTTCTGGAACAATATTCCAATCAGCATGTTTCTTTTTAACGTTAATAGCAGCTCTAATAACAGCCTTAGTTTGCATCTTAGCTATTTCTGGATAAGTAACAGCAAGTCTACAACCTCTGTGACCCATCATTGGGTTAAATTCATGTAATGAAGCAATAATTTCTTTAATTCTTTCAACTGATTTACCTTGAGCTTTAGCTAATTTTTCAATATCAGCTTCTTCAGTTGGAACGAATTCATGTAGTGGAGGATCTAAGTATCTTACTACAACAGAATCACCTTCTAAAGCTTCATATAATTCTTCAAAGTCACCTTGTTGGTATGGAAGAATCTTTTCTAGAGCAGCTTCTCTTTCTTCTACTGTGTCAGAACAAATCATTTCTCTAAATGCAGCTATTCTATCTTCTTCGAAGAACATATGCTCAGTTCTACATAGACCAATACCTTCAGCTCCTAATTCATGTGCTTTTTTAGCATCTCTTGGAGTATCAGCATTAGTTCTAACTTTTAATGTTCTAAATTTATCAGCCCATTCCATAACTCTACCAAATTCACCTGAAATAGTAGCGTCAACAGTTGGAATTAAACCATCATAAATATTACCAGTAGTACCATCAATAGAGATTTCATCTCCTTCATGATATGTTTTACCAGCTAATGTAAATTGTTTATTTTCTTCATCCATTGCGATATCACCACAACCAGATACACAGCAAGTTCCCATACCACGAGCAACTACTGCAGCATGTGAAGTCATACCACCTCTAACTGTAAGAATACCTTGAGCAGCTTTCATACCAGTTATATCTTCTGGAGAAGTTTCTAGTCTAACTAGAACAACTTTTTTACCATTTTCTTTCCATTTAACAGCGTCTTCAGCAGTAAATACTATTTGACCACAAGCAGCTCCTGGAGAAGCTCCAAGTCCTTTACCAGCTGGAGTAGCTTTCTTTAATGCATCAGCATCAAATTGTGGATGAAGTAATGTATCTAAGTTTCTAGGATCAATCATAGAAACAGCTTCTTCTTCAGTTCTCATTCCTTCATCAACTAAATCACAAGCAATTTTTAAAGCAGCTTTAGCTGTTCTTTTACCATTTCTTGTTTGAAGCATATAAAGTTTACCATGTTCAACAGTAAATTCCATATCTTGCATATCTCTATAATGTTCTTCTAGAGTTTTACATACTTCTTTAAATTGTTTAAATGCTTCTGGGAATTTTTCTTCCATTTCAGTTATATGCATTGGTGTTCTAACACCAGCAACAACGTCTTCACCTTGAGCATTTGTTAAGAATTCTCCAAATAAACCTTTTTCTCCTGTTGCAGGGTCACGAGTGAATGCAACACCTGTACCACAATCATCACCCATGTTACCAAAGGCCATAGATTGTACGTTTACAGCAGTTCCCCATGAATAAGGAATATCATTATCTCTTCTATAAACGTTAGCACGTGGGTTATCCCAACTTCTAAATACAGCTTTAATAGCTCCCCATAATTGTTCAATTGGGTCACTAGGGAATTCACTTCCAATTTTAGATTTATATTCTTTCTTGAAAGCTTTTGCTAATTCTTTTAAATCATCAGCAGTTAACTCAATATCTTGAGTAACTCCCTTCTTTTCTTTCATTTTATCGATAAGTTGTTCAAAATACTTCTTACCAACTTCCATAACTACATCAGAATACATTTGAATGAATCTTCTATAGCAGTCCCAAGCCCATCTTGGATTACCTGATTTCTTAGATAAAACTTCAACAACGTCTTCATTTAAACCTAAGTTAAGAATAGTATCCATCATACCAGGCATTGATGCTCTAGCACCACTTCTTACTGATACTAGCAATGGATTTTCTTTATCTCCAAATTTCTTTCCTGTTATTTTTTCTAATTTTGCAATATATTCAGTTACTTCTTCCTTTATTGCATCATTAATTTCGCGACCATCCTCATAATATTGAGTACATGCCTCTGTTGTAATTGTGAATCCTTGTGGAACTGGCAAACCAATATTTGTCATTTCAGCAAGGTTAGCACCTTTACCACCTAGTAATTCACGCATATTTGCGTTTCCTTCACTAAATAGGTAAACGTATTTCTTCTTTCCCATTTTTCCTCCTTCACTTTCAACCTCTATATTGTAACATTTAAATATTAGTTTTACAATTAGAAAGTAATATATTTGACTCTATTTTTACTTTTATGGCAACAAAAAAAGGTTATTTTCATAACCTATTTTCCTTTTTTTAATTTATATTTGTATCTCCCGGTGTTGCTGTATTATAACATTCCATAACTTCAGTTATACCACCAATCTTAACTGTTGTGAAAATCCAAACAATTATAATTGGAACAAAGTAAATAATTAAACCATAAATTACACGAGTAACTAATGTCTTAACAGCTTTCTTTGTTTCACTATCATCACCTTTTGAATTAGTAACTACTTTAGCTAAATCAAAAGTTGCAAGGATAACTAAAATAATTGGAACAGCTAATTTTACAATATTAATTATAGTTCTAATAATATATAAAATTGGCTCTAATCCTTCGGCTGCACCTGTACATGCTAAAATCATAAAATACCTCCAACTAACTATATAATAACTTAATTTTCTTTTTAAATCAAGTTTTTACTAAATCTTCTCTTTATACCAACAATCTTTTATTTCATTAATGTCAAATGTTGAATTTGTTAATAATGATCCAAAGATTAGGAAGATAATAGATGGTATTAAAAATATCAAGATACATGAAATAATACGATTATATAATGTAGCACGATATTTTTTTATATCATCATCTTTTTTTGATATTACTATTTTTGCGACATCAACTGTACAATAAATTATTAATAAAACAATTAATGCTATTTGAACAACATTCAATATTCTTTTAACTACATCAATTAATGTTAAAACATCATTTGTGCAAGAAAATAGAACCATACCTATCACCTATTGAGTTAGTATACCACAAATTATCAAAATATCAACCTTTTTTAAAAGCCAATAAATCCATGACTTTGATTGACTGTTTGATTATTTGCCATCTTATTATTCTTTTCATCATCTATTTTACTAATCAATTCATCAATTGCTGTCGTATCAACTCTATCATTAAAAGGCGCAACGGATGCGTAGAATGGTAAATTTGCTTCTTGTGAGAAAATACCTTTCTCATTATCTGAAAGCATACTCTTATTCAAAACAACATACTTTCCTTTTAATTCATTAAAAATATTACGATTTTGAACAGCTAACTTGTTAACTTTTATCTTTGATGGTTCTATCAAATATAATACAAAATCACAAATACTATCGTTAGTTGTATTATTTAAATCAACAAAGATATAATCAAATTTACTTACAATACTATTCAAACAATTATCCAACTCGTTTTCAGCAACTGTTGTAGCATCATTAATTCTAAAGAACATAAAATCATTTGTTCCTATTTCAACTAATGCTACACGTTTACGATCACGACTTTCAATTGTCTCTTTCATCTTATATAAAAGAGTTGTTGTACCAGCATGTTCTGTAATATTTCTAAATCCAACAACAATAGCTTTAGGTTCATCAAATCCACCAATAAAACTACTTTGTTGACTTGTATTTAAGAAACTATTACCATTACTGAAATCATTCAAATTACTTGCCATTTCTTCTTTTTTTTCAACTGGACCAGGATTACTAGCAACTGGAGTAACAGCATTGATATTATCAAATGGATTACTTTCTGTTGCCTTTTCGTTTACTGGTACATCAAAAGATGAAACCACATTTAAATCTCCAGCAACTGGAACATTATTTTGTTCCATATTATTTACTGGTTCTGGACTATTACCAGATGGTGGAGCAATACCACCACTGACAAAATCATCCAAACTAACAATGTCCTTATTTCTAGCACTTTGAGGAACAATGTTTCCACCATTCCTCATCATCATATCAGGGTTATTATTACCCTTAGAAGCATTATTAGCATTATTCTTCGGCATATTGCCATTCGCTAAACCACCATGAATTTTTCTATTGACACTATCATAATCTAGAGGACTTTCAATTAACTTAACTAATTCTTCAATATTAGTTGAGAAGTTATAAATTCCAATATTAACCAATGTCTCTAAAAACTTCAATGGAGGTTCTGGTTTTGGAGGTAACAAAACAACTAATTTTTCAGAACCAATTCCATTGGCTAATTGTTTTAAGACTTCTGGATTAGTAAAATCAACAATACTGGTAGCATCAATAACCATTCTTGTGAAGAAATAATTTTTAAAATTATTAATTAAATCTTGTACATTGAATAGTCCATTCAAATCTTTTATAGCATCAATATTAGCATTATCTAAAGCACTTTTTTGCTTGTTTGAAACAATTACTATCATATACTATCACCAATCAATTATTAATTAGGACAACTGCCTAAGCCAGCACTATTTAAATTTGCAGAAACTTCTTTACAAGTTGTACCTTGAATTGTTCTTGTTTCACCACGAACAGTAATAGGTATATTGATTGGAAGTAATGGTATTCTAAAATTTAAATAAGTATAAATTCTTGCGACTGCTCCACCGTTCATATATGAACCGCCAGAAATATCTACGCAGCAAAAATCTACTTTATCTTGCTTTAAATTATACCCATACTTTTTTACTTCAGCAGCAAGATTCGTACCTACATTTCCATTTTTTTGTTCAATACGAGATACAATATAATTATTTGCACGATAAGCTGACATATAATTAACTGTAATACCAATAATAACAGCTAAAGTAATCAAAAATACGGAAAACATATAAAATAACGCTGTACCACCAATTGATTCTCTCATAAATTACCTCCACTTTTTTTAATTAAAACACTATTTAATTTTAACTTTATTTGCCAATTTTACCTTTATTTGCTTCTTTTTCAGCACTATTCATTCCATTATTGATTGCATTTTGTAATCTTGGTCTAATTACAAAAACGAATAATGTAGCAATAGCTGCAATAGCAATAATAGTAATTAATGTAATATTTAATTCACCACTCGCTTCTTTCATTCAACATGCCCTCCTTTCCTACTATATAAATTCTATCATATATTAAACATAAATATCAATATTCTAAAAGTAATAAAGCATATTTTTACACTTGTAAACTTAACACTTAACTAACCCATTATATTCATTGCCATTGCAAGTAGAATAACAACCATCGTTCCACCACCTGTAACAACAAGCATAATAAGGGTTTTATTTTCCATTTTCTTCAAACGACCAGCGTACATTGTTTCACGAGCTTTATTTTGAAGTGTAGAAACACTTTTTGAGAAAACAAGTAATTGTTCTTGTTTATTCTCTTGTGAACCAATACTAAGTCGATATAATAATCTCATCATTCGCATAGAATCACGAACAGGATATCTTTTTGCAAAATCTGTATATGGTGTAATTGATGAATCACCTGAGTCAATCTTTGTAACTAACTCTCTTAATCCATCTTGGAAAACCTCTGGGGCTGAATTAATACTTCTTGAAATAGCAACGGGAATTGTATAATGTTGAGCAAGTACTTCAATACTTTTCAAATAATAAGGAAGTAATTGATCAATCTTAACAAGATTTCTCCTGTAATATGATTTCAAGTTAGTATAATCAGATTTATAAATAACACCAACAATAGCAGCTCCTAAAATTAAATTTACCCAGCTGAAATTAAATATTACTAATGCTAAAGCTATAACTGAAACCATTGCAGTAGTTTTTATTCTTTTCAAGAACAAAAGATCAAGATCAACATCAGATCCATATTTAGTTTGAGCTAAGAAATCATAATCTTCTTCTTTAAGCATATTAATAAATTCTTTGTTATCCTCATATAGTTGTTGTGGATCAACACTACCACGATAGATTAATACAAAGACTACTATTGCTATAATAATCGCTAATTCCATTATTCAGCACCTACATTCTCGTTATAATATTTTTCTCCTGAAAGAAGAAAATAACTATTTAATAAAACTATTATATGTAAGCATACACGAACTAATCCATTTGTATTAACAAGTTCAACATATTTTTCTTGTGTGATTAATACTTGAATTAACATTATCATTAAATAAAGTAATAAACCATATTGAATAAATTGTCTATGGAAATTAGCTCTATCCATTCTATCTCGATATACACCTTCTACAAGTTCATCGACATCAAGAAGCATGTTATCAAGAGCTTTAGTAGTATCCCTTGCACCTTCTCTTGTAACTTGTAAGAATAATTGATGCATATTTTTAACCATATAATAATCATACTTACTATTCATATAATCGATAGATTCACCAACATCACCATTATGATATGCTAAGTCAATCATTACCTTAATATCAGTTTTTACTGGATCTTCAATTACACCAGAATTATATACACCTTCAAGAGCTGTAACAAATGATTGAGTAACTGCGAATTCCATAATTGTATTTGTAACATATACTTGAACTTGTTCAAATACAAATTCACTATATACTCTCTTACATCTTAAATAAGAAAGATAAGGAATCATTGATATAACAAGCACTACATAAATGAATGAAACAAGAATACTATAGAAATATAGCCAAGTAATTACAAATGCTAATACAGCAAAAATAATTACTTGCATTACATATTCTTTTTTTGAATACTCAAGTCCCATTTCTTTACATTTTTCACGAACCATTTTGAATGAATAAGGAGCATACTTTTCATAAACAGTTTCTACACCGTCAGAAACAAACTTATAAACAGATTCACCATTACTTTGTCTATACAATGTAACAAATAATACAATAGCTAAAATAATTATAAATTCCATATCTTACACCTCCTATACAAATTCATTAGTAGAATTAGTTGCTCCTAAATATTGGGTTTTCTCTAAATCAAGAGGATTATTAGGAACTAATTCTATCTTATCAAACGGGGTTTGAGCTTTTGGGGTACTATCTTCTACAACAGGTGGTTTTGTAACATCTGGTATCACACTCGTTGTATCAACAGTTGGAACTGTTGGCACACTAGCCTCAACACTTGGTGCAACACTAGCTGTTTCAATATTTGCTGTCATAGAATAGTCATAGTTATACATATTATCATCAACAGAATTATTGTCTTCTACAGTAGCACTTGTTGAAGTCTCTTCGACTACTTGATTTTCCTTTGTAGCATCCATTGCTGCTACAAAACTATTTATATCAGCATCAGTAATTTCTACTTGAAGACCTTCAGGAGGTTTAACTTCTTGAACTTCCTCTTTTGGAGGTTCAGGAGTAACTTGCTCCTCTACAACTTCTTCTGTAGGTACTTCAACAGTTACTTTTTCCTCAGCTACTTCTTGTACTGGAGGTTCTACCTTCTCTTCTACCGCGGGAGCCGTTTCTTCTTTAACTTCTGTTGTTGTAACACTACCTAAATCAATAACTGGTTGAGAAGAAGGTTTCGTCTCATCAACTGGAGGAACATAATTTTCATTACCGAAGTTGGCAATATACTCTTCCTCTTTTTTCTTTTCAACCTTATCATTAGCTCTATCTTCTTTTTCTTTTAACTGTTCTTCAATTTTATCAAGGCTTGGAAGTTCTTCTGTAACTAATGAATCATCATCTAAATCAACACCTTGATTCATAAGATATTCTCTTAAATATTTACTTGGTTCATTAGTAACTTCTGTACCATCAATATTTTTATGATAAATAACATTATATTCAGGTTTATTTTGCTCAGTAACATAAAATTCTGTTACTTCAGCAAGTTCACGCATGAAACCACGTTCTTTATCATATCTTGCACGAACATAAAGACCTAATTGAACGTAACGATATATTGTCGTCATAAATTGTTCTACATCGATATTAGATTCCAACAAGGAATACATACGATGGGGAATACTTTGTGCTTTATCAGCATGGATTGTTGATAAAATGTTGTGTCCTGATGAAATAGAGTTACGAACAGCGGTAACAGCTTCAGCAGAACGAACTTCGGAAAGTAAAATCCATTTAGGATTTTGTCGCATACAGGTAACTAATACATCACTATATGAAGCAATATTATTAGTCTTCATTGCAACAATATCTCTTTGTGGGAAAATACGATCCAAGTGAAGTTCCAAAGTATCTTCAATTGTAATTATTTTTTCATTCTCAGCGGTATGACTCGCAAGATATTTTACTAACTCAGTTTTACCTGAACCAGTTTCACCGGCAACAATGATATTACAGTGTCCTTTAATACACTTAATTAAGAAATCATGAATGCCAAGTGTTATATATTTTTCGTTTAATAATTTTTCTTTTTGTAATCTAATTTTTGCAGGTGTTTTACGGAAAACGGCAGCTATACCATTTCTTGCGATAGAATCATGTACGAAGTTCATACGAAGTTCAGCACTTTCACTATCCAAGAAAGGCGATGCCATATTGAATACCTTTCCCATAATATTAGCACATTGGAAAGCTATTTTTTCCATTAAATCATTATCTATACCTGGATTGTCTACACGATAAACACCTTTATCTAAACTTTTCAACCAAACTTGCCCATTATTAGAATATGAAATATCGGTGATATTGTCATCATCTAAATATTGTTTTAAAGGTCCAAAATCTATACTTGAAAATAGATTGTCATTAACATCAGTATTTGTTTGTTGTTTATTTGCACTAATGTTATATGAATTTATTTCGTGTTCCATAATCAACCATCCTAACCATTTTCTTCTGGATTATCATCATTAGGATTATTTTGACTATCATCTTGGTTTATATTTTGGTCATCATTATTTTGAGGATTATTTCCATCTTGTGGAACATTATCGGATGCCACTTGTTCAATCTTTCCTTCTTTATATAACCACTCTTCTACTTTGCCCCTAACAATTTGTGCTTCTTCTTCTTTTTTTGTTTCATCTTTTTCAATTAATTTATCAAAGGCTGTTGGAACAAGTATAATTTCTACGATTTCACCATCTTCAGCTAATTTTTCAGTACCACGTAGTAAAACGTTAGTTTCTTCATCTACTCCAAAGACAATTTGACTTGGACTTCTAACTTCATCACTCGCAGCGAAAACATCACGACCTGAAGCATCTCTTACAGCAGCAACTTTTAAATTACTAACTAACTTACCAAATAGTATTTTATTATTTTCTTTATCTATAACAATCTTTACATAAATATCAAAATACTTACCTGGGAAGAATGAATTACCAAAAGTTGTTGTTACATCAACTTTATAGTTAAATGCAATAAGACCCTCTTTAATATTTTCATATAAATATTTATTTGGTAAACTTCCTACTTCAGAATAGTTTGCATCTCTATAGAAGAAACCACCAGCAGGAATAAAACTTGTACTATATTTACCAGATACTTCAGCAGCACTATATGTTACATTACCCTTTAATGAAGATTGTGCAACCTCAACAGTTGCCATATCTTCATTGGTAATTAATGTTTGTGGTTCAATTGAATGTAAGGCATATGGAATTGATACAGGTTGAACTGCAGATTCAACACGCCAATTATAGAACAAGTATAGAACTACAACGATTAATATTGCACCCAATAGAGTTACAACGTTTTTATTTGACAAAAGTTTTTTTAAATTTCCCATTTTAATCTTTTCCTTTCTATACTATTCTAACTTTCCTCAACTGGAGGAGTTGGATTATCTACAGGAACTTCTAGTTCTTGTTCATCAAGATACTCCTCTAACATAGATACTAAAGTTGAAGAATCAATATTTACATCAGGCACATATTCATTTTGATCAACTGTTGTTGGAACAGCAATTATATCGACAAACGCATTTAAGAATTGAGCCGTATGTAATAAAGCATTATAGTGATAAGGTAAACCAAATATCATATAAGATGGATTTCTTACTTCATTTGTACCTGAGAATACATTTCTACCATCGCTATCTTTAACAGCTAATATTTTAACATTGGAAATTAATTTTCCAGTTTTATATCCTTCGCCAGTAGTTTGATCTTGGAATCTTAGATAGATATCTACATATTTACCTGGAACCATAGAGTTACTATATGTTGAATCCATATTAACGCGATAATTATATGCAACCATATCTTTATCTGGTTCAAAATACTCTAGGAATGCTGTAGGCAAATCATCATTTGGTACAACATTACCAGCACTTTCTTCACTACTATAATAGAAGAAACTACCTGTTGGAATAAAACTATTTACTCCAGCATGATCAAGTGGTTTTTGACCATCCCTTGTTTCTTCAAGTAAACGTGTTTTTGAAGTTACTACATTACCACGTAACGCAGCAATTGGAACGTCTACCATTGTTATTTTATTTTCAGTAATTTGTTCCATAGGTTCAATATCTTCTTTAGCAATAGGTATTGAAATCATATCAGTTGATGATCTTACACGCCATATATAGAAAACATATAGAACGATTACAATTAATATCATACCTAGCAAAGTAACAACATTTTTGTTACCTATGAATTTTTTCATATTTCCCATATCTTTTTATTCTCCTTTACTTAATTATAACAAGAAGCAGTACATTTCTTACCGTTACATTTAGTACATTTATTAATTGCACCTGTTGGAGATGTTGCTTCCACACCTGAGCAAACTCTCACACCAGATTCATAAACGTTATACCATTGATATCCGATAAATCCTGTAACTTCTCTAAAATATGTGCCAACTGGACATTTTGTCGCCGCATCAGCTTTTGCTTGTGATTCCAAAGTTGATTTACCACTTGACCATCCTGAACTAGTATAATTTGATCCAGTATCTTTGTGGAAACTTATATTTTGACTATTTGTACAATTATATCCATTAATATGCGCATGCCATTTGCACGTACCACTACTTGGTGGATTCTGAGATTTTTTCTTGTAATAATAAATAACTTCAATATTATTCTTTTCAGTAATAGTTCCACTAGCATTACTAGGTGTTGTTCCATTCCATTCATAATCTTTATATGAAGATTCTAAATCGCTTGATGCATAATATTTTGTTGAATAAGTTTTACCAACTTCAATAGATTGTTTATCATCAGCATGAACCTTTGTAGTCGTATTTACTACATAATGATGTGTAGTAACTGTAACCTTATCAGGATCTTCCTCTGTAGTTTCCTCAGGTGGAGTTTCTGGATCCTTACAAGGACAATCTTTTAAATCAGTCTTCCATGCATATATACTAATCGTTTTATTTAAATCATTAGGGTCAATGTTATAAGGAACTTCTTTTTTTCCATAAATCAAAATGTATGCTCCTGGTTTAAGGAATTTAGCATCTGTTACTTTACCAAAGCATTTAGTATCATCACATCCACCAGGGACATTAACAGATATCGTAGCACCAGTGGCAACCTTTTTAACTTTAACAGTACCTGAAACAGTCTTAAAATTACAATCTTTAATTCCGACTAAAACTGTTCCTTTACCACTTGGTTCAGATATATCTATATCTTTTCCTTCAAAAATAGCGTCCATTTGAGTATTTATAGCTGCATTATCATTACCCATAGCTTCAAACAAGTATTGATAATAAGTAACTCTAACACTTGTCTTTGGTGGATATTCAATTACATCTTGAACAGTTATATCATACGTTTCTTGATTTTTGGCAACCGTACCAAAACGACTAATTAAGCTTTCTGTAAAGATATCAGGATTTACAATCCACTCACCATGTAAATATTTACATTCACCTGGTTGGAAAGCTTCAGCACCTTTTAACATACCATCACATTCACTCTCATCGTTTGGTCTCAAAATTTTATAATCAGTTGAATTCAAAAATTTAATCGCACTACCATCGCTCGATTTTTTTGATGTACACAAACAAATTCCTCGACGATATTTAATTTCATCTCGAGCATCATACATTGCAGCTTCTACTGAACTTTTCATAAATTCATAATCTTGCTGATACGTTGTTGTAACATTACTCATAGTTCCAACTACAGCAAAGGTAATAAGAGAAATAATTATTAATCCAATTCCCCATACTCCTTCTTTCATAAATAAATCACTCCCTATCTTACTTAATTATATATTATTTATATTTCAATATCAAGAATATTTGGAAATATTTACTCCATTATTTTAAGGTATATCGTAAAAACTATGTAAAAGATTTTTTATTATTATTTTTTTATGTTATTATTACTTATGGGAGATGAAAATGAAGAAATTATTTAAGTTAACTTTAGTACTAATGTTTACATTTTTATTAGTAGGTTGTAAAAGCAATAATATAAGTAAAATTAGTTATGAAAGCTTTAAAGAAAAAATTGATAAAAAAGAAAGTTTAATTTTATTTTTTGGAGAAAGTGATATTCTTGAAAACACATTAAACAATGTATTAAATGAATACGATTTAAAAGCTTATAAAATTAAAGTAAGCAGTTTAGATGATGATCAATTATTAGAACTAAAAAGCATCATCGATTATGAAGAACCATCAATTTGCTTTATAAAAGATGGAGTTAATCCTACTATCTTAACAAATATTACTGATGAATATGTAAGAGAAGAAACAATAATTAATACTCTTAAAAATTTAGAGTTTATAAAAGAGAAGAACTAAATTTCTAGTTCTTCTCTTTTTTTGTAAATTGCTTTTATATATTTATATACAGATATTGCAATTGGAATAAAGATTACTATTCCAATAATTATATACAAAACTGTGTTATCAACATCCATTATCATTGGATTTTTTTTGTTATATTCAATATATTTATTTAACTCAGCTTTAAATTGTCTATCAGTAATTTTTGTAGTAGAAAATTGATTCTTACAAAGTTTGAAACCAGGATAAGTTTTACAATCCTCTGAATTAATAAAATCATTAAAATAAGGTAATTTAACAGTTTTTATTACTAAGTCTTTAGCAATACAATCATTATTAACAAAAGCTTTAACCGTAATTCTTACACTTTCACCAGGCACATAGCCTTCTGGCTTAAAGTCTTTACTTGAAGCAGTACCGTTTTCATCTCGTTTAAACTCATCAAAGCTCATACCAATCCAACTATAAATAATCATTGGTTTTACTTCAGTGGATATATTATCAAGAATAATATCAAACGTTCCACCTACAACAACTCCATTAGAGTCTTTCATTTCTCTAAATTCATATGAATAAGTAATTTTACTAGCTTCTTTTTTCAAACGATTTAATTCATTTCTATCACAGCCATCAGCTGAAACATTAATAGAAATAAGTAAAAGTAACACCAATATTATTCTTTTCATTTTACAAATCCTTATTACTTTTGACTCTTCTTCAATAATTGACAAATTGTATCACTGTTACTAGCTGTTCCTCTTGTACATGCACCAATATAATAGTTAGGGTTTCCAGAGGTTTCACTCTTTATTTTTTGATTAATATCTTGAGATAATCTTATAACATTATACATTGGTTCATTTTTCCATGTAGATGCTTTAATAATTCTCGTGAAATCATATTTACTATTTAACCAGTTAATACCAATCTTATGACTTGTTCCCTTTAAGAAAGGATCATTTGGATCAATATGTCGATAAATAATACCATTATCTACTAATTGAATATTACATTTTGTAGAATCACTTGCAAATCCATGATATCCAAGACCTGTTGCATTAACATAATAATTATAATTATCTGCACCAATATATTCACGATTATCTGTTACAAAGAATTTTTTACCAAGATCGCAATCTGAACAATTATAATTTCCATATACAATCTTACCTTTATTATTTAGATATGCCATTGGCATTTCTTTTTCTAAATAATGCTTTTCCTCATAATGGAAATTTTTTAATTTATCGCTTCCACTCTTATCTTTTGGCAATTTACCACAAGTAGGTTCAACTAATATGAAGTCACTTCCTTCAACGCCATTAAGAGTTACTGTAGTGAATGTTTTATTTCCTAATTTATCATTAATTATTACTTTAGATTTATCATCATAACTAGGATCCCATTTAGTATATGAATCTCTAATATATTCTAAACCTTCTAAGGCACTACTATAGAATTTACCATTCAAAGATACGATATCTCCACCTACTTTAGAAGCATATTCTTTAATATATTTTTCTACTTTATCATATCGAGATTTATCAAATTTTCCTTCACAAGTAAAATCTGAAAAAGCAGTAAATTTATATTTGAATCCAGTTCCTGGGTATAAATATGCACTATTTTTTGATTCTAAACTCCAGTCATATACTGGACCTAAAAATTGAGTATAGATATTATCTTTACATTCAATTGTATAAATTGCTTCGCATTTTCTTTTATATGTACCTTCAATATTTCCTTGACCATTACATGTTGTTGAAGTACTACCACTTGGTTCAGTTGTTGAACATTTAAATTGGCTTACACATTTTTTAGGATCATCAATACTTGATACTAAAGTATATCCAGAATCTATTATTTCTTTACCATCAGTTACTTTAGAGTAAATACCCCAATATAATAAGTCATCCTTTTTATAGCAATGAGGTTCTGGGTTAGGTGGTTTCTTTCCACATCCACGAGTATATTTAGTACATAGCCAATATCCACCACTTGTTTTTTCACTAGGACATTCGTATGCAACACCATATCCTTTAGCCTCAGCAGTTTTTTTATCAATTTTCGTATTAGCTTCAACCCATACTTTTGTATTTGAAGTTCCTGCTCCCCAAGGAGTCATAACAGTTACATCACCAGTTGATGAACTTGAATTATTACATCCATTAGTAGATGTAATCGTTATTGTAACATCTTGAGTACATGTATCAGTTTTTGGTGAACCAACAGCTGTTACAGTACATGTATTTCCAGTCATTGAAACAGTTGCCATACTAGTGTTACCAGATGAACATGATAATGTTCCAGACCCATTAGCAGTCATAGTACAACCTTCACCATCACTTGAATACTTACCAGTACAACCATCAGTTACTTTGGGTTTAGCAGGTGTTGGACATGTACAACTACCATTTCCACTACTATTATAAGTTTCACTACTATTAGTACAACTTACACATTTCCATGTACATCCTGGAGGACTACCACATGAGTTTTGATTTCTATTAGTACATGGAGGACCCATACCACCATTATCTCCTCTACATCCGTAATTACAAGAAGCATAAACATTTATATTCATTCCTAACATTATCATTATGCTAAGTATAGAAACAAACAATAATTTTTTCTTCATAAAATACACCTCGTTACTTTCTACTATATCAATATTATTCTAACATTATTATATTATAATTATCAATATCATTTAAAGACTTTTTCAAAATTTGTACATAAAAAAAGAACAAATATTTTGTTCTTTTTATATTTTAATTATCTTTTAGCATCTCTAACTAATTTACAGATAATTGTATTATCATCCTTACAACCAAGAACATAATAAACTGATGCCTTTTTATCTTTTGTAAGTTCTTTAATTTTTTGGTTTGTTTTTTGATTCAAACGAATTGTTTTATACATTGATATTTCATTCCATGTTTCTGGTTTAATAATCTTCGTGAAATCATATTTCTTGTTTTTCCAATTTATACCAATCACATGGCTTGTTCCTTTTAAGAAAGGATCTTTAGGATCAACATGTCTATATATAATTTGATTATCTAATAATTCTAATCGGCCTGTTGTGCCATTGCTTGCATAAAACTCATCTTTTGTTCCAGTAAATCCCATATCTGTAACTTCAACAGTATAATTATAAGGAGTCTTATTCTTTTTCATTTTATCAATGACTTCACGGTTTGATGAGATAAAGAATTGTGCACCTAAAGAATAATCTTCACTACAAGTACCACCATATGATATCTTTCCATCATTTGGATTTAAACAAGCCTCAGGTACAATTTTTTCAACACGTTGCTTTTGATCATAAGTAAAGTTAGCATGTCCTCTTGAACCAAAGTTAAGTTTATGTGTTTCCTCATTAAGTTTAACTTTAGTATTTTTTATTAATTCGCCACATATCCATGTGTTTGCTTTTATATCAGATGTTGCTTTATTTCTTACAAGTTCTACTGAATAAGGTTCTTCATTATTCTTTTTAGCAACTAAGTCTGTTAAAACAACTTTAGGTTCAAAGGTATAATCTGGATCCCACCCAAGGTAACTTTTAGCAACTAACTCACTAAAATCAGATACCACTTTTTTAGACATCAATTCTTCTTTTTCTTCATCACTCTCAGCTAATTTTGCTAATTGACCTCTATATTCTTTAATATATTTTAAATATTTCTCATACATAGTATTATAGAATTTACCTGTACAATATAATCTTGAAGTAGCACCTAGCATATATTTAAATCCTGTTCCAGGATATAGAAAAGCATTTTGTGATGATTCTAAGCTCCAATCATATGCAGGACCTTTAAATTCCGTATAAATACCTTCATTACAATCTATTTCATAAAAATATTTAGTTGTTGCTTTACCATTCTCAAAAACATTTGGAACTCTACAATATTTTTTGTATGTTCCATGGTTATCTCCAAGTCCATTACATGTAGTAGTTTTTTTACTAGTAGCGGGTTTATCAGTATTACATACAGGTTTATTTACACATTCTTTTTTAGGAACAGCTGTTTCATTCTCTTTTCCTGAACATACTATATAATTGCCTTTAGAATCTTTGCAAGCTGTTTTGCTATATGAATATACACCCCATCGCATAAAGCCATCATTATCTATATAACATTTTGGTGATGGAGTAGAACCCTTACCACAGCCTCTTTTATACACATCACATTTACATACACCACTACTGCCTGAACAATTAATTCTATATACGTTTAAACCCTTCTTATCAGCTTCATCTTCTGTTATTCCATAATTTTCTGCACATTTATCAGTAAGATTACTCATTTTTTTAGTACCTTCTTCTTGCCATGCAGGATAAATAACTATACTTGCTGTACCATCAGTATAGTTATAAGTATTATCATCATCTTTTGTAGCTGAAAGGGTAACTGTTTGACACTGACCAGATGTATTTACAGCTCTAATTGCATGACCAAACTTTGATACATAACTTTCACCACTTGTAACGTTTAGAGTCCATCCTGTCACTCCTTCAGGAAGCTTCGCATACAAAGATGTAACTTTACCATGAGACAATTTTTTAGGTGGTTTATCAAAACTTATCGTATGTTCAAGACATCCCCCATCTCTTTCACCAGTACCACAAGTATTTTTCTTTTTATTTTCACCTTTAACACAACATGTTTTCTTATCTACGCAGGCATGATTAGATAAATATGTGTCACCAGTACAAGTTGGATCAGTCCAAGAACAGCATGGATATGAACCAATTTTAGCACCAGTACAATCCGAATATGATGTATAATTACAAGTTGATGTACAGTTAGGATAACGTCCAGACATTGTAGAGCATGTCGCATTTACGTTTATATTTATAAGCATAACAGCTACTAAAAGCATTAACATAATAATATTTTTCTTGCTCATAAAACCACCTCAATTATTTTATTTAACCTATCTTACTAATATAAGTTTATCTTTTTTTTTACAAATTAGCAAGAACTATAAAAAAGTTAACATTTTTTTACAAATATCGTTGACTTTTTAAGCCTTTTATCATAGTATATAAATCGCCAGTTCGATTTAGGCGAATTGGTCGCTAGTATCACACTAGCCAACCCCTTTTTATTCTTTTTAAAAGGAGAGCCCAGGGGGTCTCTCCTTTTTGTGTGTCTTAAACTATCTCGAAATAATCGTCTGGATTAAGACTTAAATTTTTATCTTTAACATACAAGGTGGCCAATAGGTCATCTTTTTTTATGATATCGCCAATCTCTTTTTCAACGACAATACCTACACTATGATCAATACTATCTTCTTTTGTACGACGGCCTGCTCCAAGAGATACAGATAGTTCACCTAAAGCAAGGGCTCTAATGTTCTTTAAGGTACCTTCTTTTGTACTTCTAATTTCAATCGTATCTTTACTAACTTCAAGAGTATTAATATCTCCTCCTTGCCATTTAACAAATTCTAAGAACTTGTTATAAGCCCTTCCACTTTCAATAGCATCAAGAGCTTCTTTTTTAGCTTCTTCATAACTAATACCTTTGGAGATACTAATCATATGTGAAGAGATATCAAGACATAAATCATATAGTCTTCCTTTTCGTCCTTTTAATGTATCCATTGCTTCAATAACTTCAAGACTATTACCAATATTATGACCTAAAGGTACATTCATATCTGTAATTTCACAAGTAACATCACGATGATATCTTCTTCCAATTTCTTCCATTATAGATGCAAGTTTCTTAGCATCTTCCATCGTTTTCATAAGAGCGCCATCGCCAACTTTAACATCAAGTAAAATCTTATCTGCACCACCTGCAATCTTTTTAGACATAATACTAGTTGCTATTAATGGAATTGATGCAACAGTACCTGTTACATCACGTAATGAATAAATAACTTTATCCATTGGACATAAATTCTTGGTTTGACCAGTTACCGCAAAGCCAATCGATTTAATTTGATTAATAAATTCTTCTTCTGTTAAGTTTGTATTAAAACCTTTGATACTTTCAAGTTTATCAATAGTACCACCTGTATGACCTAAGCCTCTTCCACTCATCTTAGGTACTGGTACACCACAACTTGATACAATAGGACCAATAATTAATGTTACTTTATCACCTACACCACCTGTTGAATGTTTATCAACTTTAATACCTGGAATACTTGATAAATCTAAGACATCTCCACTATCAATAAAAATACCTGTTAAATCAAATATTTCATTATCTGTCATACCATTAATACAAATGGCCATAAGTAAACTACTCATTTGATAATCTTTAACTGTACCATTTAAATAACCATTGAAAGCAAAATCAAGTTCATCATGACTTAATTCTTTATTAAGTCTTTTTTTGTTAATAATATCAACAATATTCATAAAGCTCCTCCTACTATAATTATACTTTATTTTATAGTTCTAAATCAATTGTTTTACTTCTTATTTCTTGAATAAAAATTGATTCTTTATTTTTATTACTCATAATAAAGATATTTTTCTTAGTACGAGTTAAAGCTACATAAAATAATCTTCTTTCTTCTGCATATGGATACTTTTCTTTATTACGAAAGATTTTTTTATATATTTTAGGATTATCTAACTTACTAGGAAAACCCATTGTTTTATCACTCATATTAATTAAGATAACATTTTCACACTCTAATCCTTTAGCTTTATGAACTGTTAAATATACTAGATGCATATCTTTATATTTAACTTCATCCATAAGTTCATTAATATCATTATTATATCTACCTAAAATCATGATATCTTTCATATTATGTTTATATAAATATTCCAGTAATAAATAAAACTTATACCTATAACTACTATTTGTATAATTAATAATCTTAATAGGATTTGTTAAACAAAATTTAGCTTGTATTTTTTTCTTTAATTGATAATGATTCTTTTTAATAAACTTTGTTGATATTTTAATTATTTCTAAAGAATTACGATAAGTATTTTTAAGATACATAATTTTACTATTTTTAAAATATTTATTAAAGTTCACAAAGATATCTAATGTACAACCAGAAAAAGCATATATAGATTGATAATCATCACCAACACACATTAAGTTTGCATTGGTTTTCAACAAAATCTCTTTTATTAATTGATATCTAATTAAAGAAGTATCTTGAAATTCATCAATAATAATATATTTATATTTTCTTTTAAATTTTTTATTTTTAACTAAATCACAAGCAAGAACAATCATATCATCAAAATCAATAGCGTTCATACTTTTAAGTTCTTCCATATATATTAAATATAAATGAAAGACAATAATTAAATAACTCTTATAACGCCCATTAAACCTTGTTTTACGAACATATTCTCTAAAATTATCAATATTATGGTTATTAGTCTTAATTGTTCTTATAAACGTTTTAATAGAGTTTATAAAGGCTTCTAGTTCATCTTTATATAATAATTTTATTTCGTCATAGGAATAATTGTTTTTAAAACGATTATTTAAATATTCACATACATATTTTTCATAATGATATTCATAAATGATATTATGAAAATATTCATTAGCAACAAAATCTAATAAATCTTCTTTAGCAATAACTTTAATTATTTTATTATCATTAATAATTTCCATCGCAAGTTTGTGAAAAGTATAACAGTCTATTTTATAACCAACTTTATTAATTAAATTATTAACCGTTTCATTAGTAAAAGAGATACATAGAATATCTGAAGGTTTATAATGACATTTTTCAATTAAATATTTAATTTTTCCAATAATTGTTAAAGTTTTACCAGATCCAGCACCTGCAACTACAAGAAGACTTTTACTATTATCAAGAACAATTTCTTTTTGATACTTATCAAGTTCATGACCATTAATACTATCTATCATAATAATCTATATTCCCTTGATATTATTCTTTTATCACTACAATACTCAATTAAGTACT
>JAEEGL016075860.1_pt1 | contig 21060 bp, 16 predicted proteins | sample 9134231 | NCBI WGS metagenome assembly JAEEGL01 (sample SAMN16246548, study PRJNA631951) | gut metagenome | biome: gut microbiome; feature: rumen; material: fiber-attached | host: Bos | place: Iran: Karaj | collected 2018-10 | reverse complement strand
TGTCGAGACCTGTTTTGGAAAAGCCCCCGTCCGACAGTGAAAGGAACCGAACATCGCTTATCCCAAGCATTTCAGCCGATCTCTCGGCTTCTTTTTTTCTTATCTGAGCAAGCTCTTCCGGTGTGATCCCGGCATATTCCTTGTTTCCCTTTATATTTTCAAGTCCGTATCTCCCGTCAAGACAAACAAGAAAAGTGACCTTTTTACCGCGTGCAGCGAGTTTTGCGGCGGTAGCCCCCGCCCCGATCTCGATATCATCCGGATGCGGCCCCACAAAAAGATACCTGTCGAAATCCTCGATCTTCGGCACCGGTGCTGCATGTTTTATTATGAATGATAAAAGAGACATGGTGGTCACCTCGTCTATTTTCCTTACCTTAAATACTTACAGATCATGTAGCCGCTTTTAGGTGACTGCAAAAGAATAGTTGAGCTTTCGTCAACGATGCCTTTTGCAACGGTCAAATCCTGAAAACGTTTTGATGTAACATCTACTGTTCCATCACGCCACATACAAACTATCCCGCTTATAACTGTGCCTGCACTGATTTTTTCGACAAAGCTGTCTTCGCAAAAGTGGTCTCCTATAATGTTGGTAAAAGACAAAATCTCGCCGGTAGTTGATCTAACTACTATTGCTTGTTCAGACGACGCGTTACATTCTAACAGTTTGTTTGCAAGCTCTACCATATTCACATAATCAAAAGGGATTTTATCCATATACTTACCTGATTCCATAGTGATCACATATCATTTTAAATACTAATTCGGGCCCGTTTCTTGTTGCTTCACAGTCAAAGAACAGATTTTCATTCAGTAGCAATTCTTCATCACCTGTCAAATGTCCGTAGCAAACATTGTCTGAAAGCCGCTCTTTGGAATGATCTTTCCCATTGATGGAATTAAACGAAATCGGAAAATAAAACCACACAGAACCGTGAATATATCTTTGATCACTCACGGTACATTCTATGCCTTTCATAAGTACTTTTTGTATATCTTCCATGTCAACAACTTCATTGCTTGTGAACACGGCTGTCATTATTGGATTTCGAGCGTAATGATCATCTTCGGGAACTTCAGAGATTTTTGTGATAATGATTCTTCCGTTATCACATTTTCGTATCTCAAAAGCGCTGTTCTTTAATTCGTCATAATTGACAAAGACAGACATTCCTGTAAGAGATTCTTTTACATCCGGCAGATCATCGGGATCAGGTAATTCACCGGGTGCCATAGTCGGCATTGCTGTTACGATCGCATACGTATTTTTTGTAAAGTAAACCGCTCCGTCGGCTTTTTCTCCGTCATTCACGGTTCCCGGGATTACTATACGATAGGAGCCCTGCGGCAAGTCACCGAAAGGTCTGAGATCGTATTTTAATGTCCCGGTCTTTCCGGATTCAACGATATATGCGATATCGTTAAAGACCATCCATGTCTTTGAAGGAAGGTAGTACCATGTGCCTTCAAGGCAGACTTCAAGGAGATATTCCGCTCCGTACACCCAGGTCGATCCTGTTTTATTTTTGATACTAAGAGAATCCTCGTTTTCGGATGAAAACGAAATTTTGAGAGCATCATTTATCACAGCAGTGCTCTGATTCAGGAAATCACTGTTCCAGCCGTTCATCGTATTAGCGCAGTAATATTCTCCCGGAAGTATGATCCCCGAGAAAGTATGAGTTTCATCCCAAAAAGTTCTTCCTTCCATTAATCCGGGCACATCACACTTGAAACTGTATGCCCTCCCGTCTCCCAGTATCGCCATATCTTTGGCGAACAGGATACTTATCTGTTCGTTAACACCACCAATCTCAATGGCATAAAACGGAAGATCGTTTTTGGACGGAGACCAATCGGCCACGGGATAGGCCTTTATTTTTGATAACTTTTCAAGTATCTCTTTTTCAGCATCTACATCTCCAAGATAGTATCTTACAGTGTTATTTCCGTCATACACATAGTATGATATTACACTGCTTTCCGGTCTTGCGTCTTTCAGATAATCCGATATTTCTCCGGTATATACTTTCTTTCCGCAACCCGTTATCACAAACAGGAGTGTGATGATCAGAATTGTTATTATCGCTTTCTTCATGGCGTAGTCCTCCTTTTACTTATATCCCGAAAAAACTGCTTTACGGTTTCGGATCATTATCTTTGAACTTGAGGACTTGAAAAAATGATCCCCGGAGCGGCAAACAGCCTTCCGGGGGTTATATCATGTAAAAGAGAAGATCCAACGTACAAGAGACGATATCGTTCCGATGAACACAAGGCTTGCGAGGAACACGCCTGCGCCGCCTACAACGCCTATGATGGAGCATACGAGAGCTCCGGTGTATATTCCGCCGTTAAAACCGGCTTTCTTAGCACTTGAAGCAAGGATAAGACCTACTATGCCGCAGGCGATGCTGATCAGCGCGCCTATGCCGAAAGACAGGAATACCACAGAAGCTATTCCGAAGCCAAGGGCAACCTCCGCTGTGGATTTCCCCTGGGTATCTCCCGCAGGGCCCGTGAATTTGCCGGGTTGAGTTACGTGTACGAGTTCAGCTCCGCATTCGGAACAAAATTTTGCGTTGTCATTGTTTTCCGCACCACATTGTTTACAGTACATAGTTGACCTCCTTAATTCATTACATTTTTATAGAGCACATCCATATCTACCGAGCCGCTTATTCCGTTGATCTTTCCTGAGCTTGAATGCTGCCACATGAAAAATTCTATGTCGGTTTTGGGCTTCTCTTTGATATAATTTGCCAGCCATACGGCGTGAGGCTCGATGCCTGTCCATATCTTTTCGAGATAGTATTTGCTCCCGTACATGCATGGCGTGTAGCCGTATTTCCTAACTTCCTCGGCGAAGACGTTATAGCAGCGGTTCAAGTCCTGAAGGTTCATTCCATAACGCTCGAAGTTCTTGTAATCCTCCCAGTCGTAAGCAATAGGAAAATCAAGCTCTATACCGTTTAACACTTCCATCAGGTATTTTACGCTGGCTCTTACTTCTTCGTCACTGCTTTCTTCGGCGTGCCAGTAGATACCAACTTTAAGTCCGGCGGCTTTGGCATTTTTCATGTTCTGCACGTAATATTTATCTGTATAATGCTCCCATTCGTCGTAGCCGCCGAGACGCATATAGACAAATTCGCAGCCTGCAGCTTTAACTTTATTGAAATTGATCTCTTCCTGCCATCTTGAAACGTCGATGCCGACGCTGGTGTTCTCGTTCTTATAGGTGTTTATGAAATCCGAGAAGGGTTCCCTTGTGTCTTTTCCGCCTGTGCTGCCGGTAGGCTTGGGAGTGGGCGTTGCGATGGTTACCTTCATGGTCTTCTTGGAAGAATTACCTGCATCATCCGTGAGGGTGATCTTAAGCTCATAGGTGCCCTCTTTGTTTGTATCTACTTTACCGTCAATCTTCAAGTCAACATCTCTGTCGTAATCATCGGCGTATCCCATGTAGCTATGGATATTAAAGGATGAGCCGGGATTCAGTCTGATGGATGAATTAAAGATCAGGAATAACGGCGGTGTCACATCCTCAACCTTCACATCTGCTACAGGAGTCGGCGTCGGCGTGTTTGTTGCGGTAGGCTTTGGAGGCGGAGTAGGCGTACTGGTAGCTGTAGGTTCAGGAGTTGGTGTATTGGTAGCGGTTGGCTCGGGAGTCGGCGTAGGTGTGTTTGTTGCTGTCGGCTCCGGGGTAGGCGTATTTGTGGCCGTGGGTTCGGGGGTAGGCGTATTTGTTGCCGTAGGTTCGGGAGTCGGCGTAGGTGTATTGGTTGCAGTCGGTATAGGAGTGTTCGTTGCAGTCGGCTCCGGCGTAGGAGTATCCGTCACGAATATATTACCTTCCCGCCTATCAAACCCGATTAGTTCCGGGCTTAAGAGATAAAGGGCAATGAATCCCAGCCCTGCAATGATCAGTAATCCCATTATAGCAAAATATATTTTCTGAAATGTTTTCATCTCCGAAATGATCTCCCTGTTGTCGCATCGTCCGGTAAGACTCGCCTTCTACACTTTATCAGAATAATGCGCATTTGAAAACCCCTGTTTTTTCTTGACCTCCCATTTTTCTCATGCTATCTTTAAGATTATGGAGGTAACTGCCATGTCTCTTTTATCATTCATAATAAAACATGCCGCGCCGGTGCCGAAGATCGAGGATTTCGACAGGTATCTTTTTGTGGGGCCGCATCCGGATGATATCGAGATCGGGGCGGGGGCTACCGCCGCCAAGCTCGCTTCACTCGGTAAAAAGGTCACTTTTCTTGTTTGTCTTGACGGGAGATACGGGCTTGAAAATATAAAGGGAAACAAGGAATATGCCGGGATCACGCCGGAAGAGCTTGCTCAGATAAGAAAAAAAGAAGCCGTAAGATCGGCTGAAATGCTTGGAATAACTGATGTTCGGTTCCTTTCGCTGTCGGACGGAGGCTTTTACAAAACAGGTCTCGACACTTTGGAATCTCCGGATCCCGACACTCTGTATGTAAAACTCGCCCGGGAGATAGGAAACATCAAGCCCGACATCATATTTGCACCGGATCCCGACGTTACAAACGAATGTCACGGTGACCACAAAAACGTGGGAGAATGCGTAAAGCGCCTTGCTTTTTTCGCGCCCTTTAAAGAGATCATGGAGCGATACGGCGCAGAGCCGGCAGACGTGAAAGCGGTGGCTTTCTATATGACTTCAAAAGTCAACCGCATCGTTAAGACCAAAGGTCACTTAAAAAAACAGCTCACAGCCCTCTTCTCCTGCCATAAAAGCCAGTATCCCGAGGGCTGTGCCGATAAAGATGCCATCACAACATATTTGAAGCTCAGATCCGCATACTACGGCATAAAGAGCTTATGCACAGCGGCGGAAGGCTTTCGGGTATTGTCAAGAACCCATATGCACTGCCTTCCGGAGGCGGGAGAATAGTCTACCACTCCCAGCTTCCGCTCCAGCCGCCGTTGTTATTGTCATCACCTTCCGGAGAGTTTTCTCCGGTATCTTCAACTGTGTTGTCTATGCCGGCAGCGGGCTGATCACCGGCAGTGTCTTGTTCCAAAGAGCCTTCCTGTATAGTTTCATTTTCTTCGTATTCCTTCGGTGTTCCGAATCGTGTCTGAGGTATGGGCTCGAACCTTTCAAATTCCGTTACCGGAAGTCCCTCATGAACGCCGTCCATAAAGGTCTTCCATATCTTTCCGGGGTGGGAATCCGAGGACAGATCGTCAATGATCTTCGGGTAATCGTAACCTACCCATACGGCGCAGGTGTAATAAGTGCTGTAACCCACAAACCATCCGTCTTTTGAATCCGTGGTCGTTCCTGTCTTTGCGGCGCACAACGCGCTTTCAGGCTTGAAACTTTTTCCCGTTCCTTCCGTGAGGACTCCTTTAAGGACGTCTGTCATCACGCGGCTGGCATTTATCTCATATATGCGTTTTACCTGTTTTCCGCCTTCGTAAACAACTCTTCCGTCGGCGTCAACGATACGCTCTATACATGTGGGAATCCTGTAAACGCCGTCGTTTTGAAGCGTTGAATAAGCCGCTGCCATCTCAAGAGCGCTCACACCGTATGTGAGGCCGCCAAGGGATGCCGCAGGCACATAGTCGTCCTTAACGATCTTTCGGAAATTCATGTTCTTAAGGTATTTAAGTCCAACTTCCGGAGTCAGTTCGTTAAACAGTTCCTGCGCCACCGTATTTCTCGATCTTTCCACCGCAAAACGGACCGTGACTTCACCGGAATACACATCTCCCGCATTGTGAGGGCCGCCCTCTTTGTATTCGTCGTTAACGATATCATCGGGAGAAAGCCCCCTTTCAAACAGCGGTGTATAGACGATGAGAGGCTTTATGGAGCTTCCCGGCTGCCTGAAGGACTGGTATGCGCGATTTAACGTATAGCCCGCAAATTCCTGCTCACGGCCGCCCACAATAGCCTTTACAAGTCCCGTTGAGTTATCAATGCATACGGAGGACGCCTGAAGACTGTATACGCCTTCTTCGGATGTTTCGGTGTTATGTGCCAGGCCGGAATTCACCGCTTCCTGGAGGTCATCCTGCATCTTTAAGTCTATTGAAGTATATACCCTGTATCCCCCGGCATAAAGTCTCTGCTGCCAGTATTCGTAAGCGGCATCGTAATCCTCCGCATATTCGTCAAATTCCAGGGATGAGGTAAAATCATATTCGTTTTTGAAGGTGAAGCCGTCCGTCTCCATGAGAGCTCTGACAGCACAGTACTTTGAATAGGTCTCCACGTAATTGTTTCTTGTGATGCCGTCCCGGACGATCTTTATCTCTTCGGAAAGTGCTTTTTCATACTCTTCCTTCGTTATCTTGTCATGCTCGTACATCTGTTTCAGCATGCGGTCTCTTCTTTTAACCGTGTCATCAAGGAATTTATAGGGATCGTATGCGCTGGGGTTATTGGGGATGGCGCACAGGAACACGGTCTCGGAAAGTGTGAGTTCCCTTACGCTCTTTCCGAAATAGCCGAAGGAAGCGGCCTGCAGGCCATAGAATCCGTTGCTGAAATATATGTTGTTCAGATAGAATTCAAGGATGTCAGCCTTTGAATACTTCTTTTCAAGCTCCATTGCCAGGAATATCTCGGTGATCTTTCGCTCATATGTAACGTCGTAGGAAAGATATGTGCCTCTCGCCAGCTGCTGGGTTATGGTGGACGCTCCCTGGGTTATCTTGTTATCGTTACGAACGAGCTCAATGGCGGCTCTTGCAATGGCAAATATATCGATGCCGTTGTGTGAGTAGAATTTCCTGTCCTCGGTGACGATCATTGCGTTTATCGCGTTCTTCGGAATATCCTCATATTCGAGATAATAGGCTTCCTTGCCCGAGCGAAGAGACGTGATGAGCTCACCGTCGGAATCGTAGAACACCGTTGTCTGACCGCCGGTAAAATCCTCTCTTTTGGAGGATCTTGCGATCTTTACGGCTTTATCGTGACACGCGGTTATCATGTCACCGTATTTACTGTAGCCGTATATCCCGCCTGCCATAAAGGCAACAAGAAAAACAATGATCAAAACTTTGATCACGGAAAAGATCACTTTTGCGGTTTTTGAACGGGGCTTCTTCAATCTTACTTTCTCTTTACTTTAAGCAGGTTTTAAGTTATGATTTATTCAGTGTTTATATCTTCAGGAGATGTTTTATGATCACCAAAACCATCCATATAAACGAAATACGTCCCGGCATGATCTTATATTCCGATGCCGTGAACAGGCGAAATGAGCTGGGTGCTGTAAAGAACACCGTGCTCTCTCCCCGTCATGTCATGAAATTCAGGTCTCTGGGCATCAGACAGGTCTCCGTCATGATCCCAAACTATATAGCGACTCCCGAGGAACTTGAACTCAGCCGTTTTTCGGAAAACCCGCTTAAAAAGACCGCAGAATACCGCCATTTCAGGAAAGGAGTGCTGGATCTTGCCGGTGCTCTGTCAAAGGCTTACGAATGGATATTAAACGAACCCGAGACCTACGAATCCGCCAACGAGCTCATTGATATGGTGCTTGACATCGCCAAAGAAGCCGGAAGTACGCTCCGCGTCCTCGAATTCCTGCAGTGCTGCCGCGATTTTGAAGACACCATATACCTTCATACCGCAAATGTCGCACTCATCAGTAAGATTATCGGCACAAAGTCGGGTTTTAATGACACCCAGCTGCGTAATCTCATCCAGGCCGCCCTCTTCCACGACATAGGAAAACTCGGCGTTCCTTCTGAAGTATTAAACAAAGTCGGTCCTCTGAAAAAAGATGAGCGTGAGCTCATTAAAAAGCATGCCATCATCGGCTACACATATCTTCTGCAGACAGGGCTTCCCGAGTTCGTTGCTCTGTGTGCTCTTCACCATCACGAGCGCTCCGACGGCTCCGGTTACCCCATGGGCTTAAGCGGAAGGCAGGCGCCGATCTTTGCACGTTACGTTGCGGTTGCAGACGTTTATAACGCCATGACTTCCAAACGCCCCTACAGAGAAGAGATATGCCCTTTCGAAGTCATTTCCGATTTTGAAAAGAAAGGCACGAACCTGTTTGACTCATCAGCTCTTCTTCCCTTCCTTTCAAGCATTGCGCAGTCACTCATCGGTTCAACGGTGATCTTAAGCAACGGCTCAATCGGAAAGATCATAATGTTAAATGACCGCCTGACACGTCCTACCGTCCAGGTGGGAAGCGAGTTCGTGGATCTTATGAAATACCAGGACATCAATATCACAAAGGTCATCTGACAGGTTTTCCCGTTATCAAAATTCCCCGCCTTCGAGCCTTCCGGCACAAAGACGGGGATGTTTTTTCGTTATCAGAACTCGCAGTTTCTGGGTGTTCTGGGATAAGGGATGACGTCTCTGATGTTCTCAACACCCGTGAGATACATGATAAGGCGCTCAAAGCCCATACCGAAGCCGCTGTGGATGCAGCCGCCGTATCTTCTGGTGTCAAGGTACCAGTCGATGCCTTCCTTGTCCACGCCCATCTCATCCATTCTTTCAATGAGCTTGTCAAGGTTTTCCTCTCTCTGGCTGCCGCCCATGAGCTCGCCTGCCTGTGGAACAAGAAGATCTACCGCAGCAACGGTCTTATTATCGGGGTTGACCTTCATGTAGTATGCCTTGATGTCCTTGGGCCAATCGGTAACAAATACGGGACCGTGGAAATAGTCAACGATGTATTTCTCGTGCTCTTTTGCGATGTCTTCGCCGTAATCGGGCTCAAACTCCCACTTTACATCGGCTTTTTTAAGGATGTCGATGACGTCATGGTGGCTGATGCGTGTGAACTTGGCATTTACAATGTCATTGAGCTTATCCTTTAAGCCCTTGGAAACGAACTTGTCGCAGAAATCTATTTCCTCGGGGCACTTTTCGAGAACGTACTTAACAACGAACTTAAGCATCTCCTCTTCGATATCCATAAGACCCTGAAGATCGCAGAAAGCCATCTCGGGCTCGATCATCCAGAACTCGTTTGCATGTGTCTGGGTGTTGGAATTCTCTGTTCTGAAGGTAGGTCCGAAGGTGTAGATGTCACCGAAAGCCATGGCAAAGGTCTCGCCCTGGAGCTGTCCGGAACCGGTGATAAACGACTGTTTGCCGAAGAGATCCTTTGAAAAATCAACCTTGCCTTCCTTGGTCATGGGAAGATCGTTCATGTTGAGAGTGGTGATCTTAAACATCTGATCCGAGCCTTCGCAGTCAGCGCCGGTGATGAGAGGCGTGTGCACATAGAGATAGCCTCTGTCCTGGAAATATGTGTGGATGGCCATGGCAGCAACGCTTCGTACGCGGAATACGGCAGAGAAGAGGTTTGTACGGGGACGAAGATGTGCCACTGTACGGAGGTACTCTCTTGTATGGCGCTTGGGCTGGATGGGATAGTTTTCGGGGCAGTCGCCGAGAAGACGTACAGCCGTTGCTTTTACTTCAAAGGGCTGCTGATTGTCGGGAGTGAGTACAACGGTACCCTTAACCTCAACACTCGCGCCAACTCTTATTTTGGATATGTCGTCAAAGTTGTCGAGTCCCTGCTCATAAACGACCTGCAGGTTTTCAAAGAAAGAGCCATCGTTGACATTAAGGAATCCAAACTGTGCCTGCGCACGGTTTGTGCGCACCCAGGCGCATACTGTCACTTCTTTTCCCGCATATTCGGATGTGTTCCTGAACAGCTCTTTGATCTTGGTTCTCATCATTTTCTATTTCCTTTCTCATTCGGATATTTTGCTTTGCATAGGATTATTGAATCTCTTCTCAAAATCAGCTATGGCCATAGGCTTTCCGTAAAGGAAGCCCTGTCCCACTTCGCATCCGAATTCGCGGAGCAGTTTTGCCTCATCCTGCTTTTCTATTCCTTCGCAGACAACACGTTTTTTCGTGTCTTTGATGAGGTGTATGACGTTCTCGAGCATTGCGCGTCCCGGACCGTCATCTATGTTCTTTAAAAATTCCCTGTCTATCTTTATGATGTCGGCAGGTACTTCGTTCAGCATTGAAAGCGAAGAATAGCCCTTTCCGAAATCATCCACCGCAAGCATGAAACCCTGCTTTTTTATCTCGTTCATAACTTTAATGAGAGCGTTATGATCGTCAACAAAAGCGCTTTCCGTGATCTCTATCTCAATGAGTTTCCTGTCGATGCCGAAATAATCCGTCTGTCTCAACAGATAGGAAACGAACATATCGTTCTTAACATGCTTTCTGGAAAAATTCACAGAGATCGGAATGATATTTCTGCCTTCCGTTTTCCAGCGCTGCAGCATTCGGAGCACATTTTCGAAAACAAGATAATCAAGTTCTATTATCTTTCCGCTCTTTTCAAGAAGGGGGATATATTCGTCCGGCATTCCGACGGTATTATCCGCCTTAAGCCAACGAACAAGCGCTTCCGCGCCATCGATCTCACCGGTCTTAAGATCCACCTTGGGCTGAAGGAAAGGCACAAATTCACGGTTGTCTATGGCTTCTTCAAGAGTATGAAGAAAAGCCACTTCCCTGATCTTTGTTTCCTTCATTTCGGGAAGATACTGCTTGACACCGGGAGTCCCGGCTTCTTTAAGAGCCCGTTTTGCAAATGCGGCATTGTCAAGACCGTAACCGATCTCTCTTCTTTCAGCCTCAAAAAGATAAAAACCGAGGTTTACTTCGGGATCGAAATCCGGAAACTTTATGGCTTCATTTTGTCTGAACCGGTTTACATAACCTTCGAGGGTCGTCTGAAGCAGCTCAGGCCTTTCGACACGGATCAATGCAACAAAACTGTCCGCATATTTTCTGCATCCGGCCACAAGCCTGGGATTGTGCTTAACTATAAGTGTTGCGAAATCCTTGATGAACTCGTCTCCGGTCTTAAAACCGTAATGTTCGTTAAAGAACTTGAACTTTGAGATGTCGGCTGCTATCACAGCGTAGGTGGAATCCTTGTCCTCATCAATGACACGTCCGGCGATCTCTTTGAACTTCTCATACTTAAGAAGTCCGGTGAGCTCATCGTAGCTCAGCATGTTTTCTATCTGACGCTGAATCCTGTCGTAATCTTTTTGTCTTACAAGATATACGCTTAAGATACGGCTCATGGTAAAGAAGGCTTTCAGCTCTTCTTCCGTCCAATCCCGGTCTCCGTTTATCGTTCCGAACAATATGCAGCCGAAAGATTCATTGCTGGAGATGAGGGGCACTTTTACGAATGCGGATATTCCCTCAAGTTTCATCATCGTCTTAACGGGAGCACCATCAACCATTTCCGTGATGGACCTTATTATCATAGTCTCGCCGCTGTTAAACACTCTGTCGCAGGCGTTTTTGTCCGCAAGACTTATGGCGCTTTCATCCTTGTAATTATCGGGAGCGCTCTTGTCAAACCAAACGTATTTTACGGTGCTTCCGCCGTTCTGCTCTTTTTCCCTGAGAGATACAAAAGACAACGAAAATCGTCTTCCGATGCGTCCGAGAAGGACCCCGGCCGCTTCCATCATGTCTTCGGAAGCCTCGAAAAGATCGAGAGTGTAATGAACCAACTCGTCCGTAAGGTTGGTGTTATCTGCGATGGGTGTCTGATTTGTTCCGGCGGCATTTCTCGAAGCAAAGTATTCCTTTACCTGATCATCGCAGAATTTGTAATTATCTTTTCCGTGTTCCTTGACATAATAAAGGGCTTTGTCGGCATTTGAAACAAGGGTCTCATAATCCGTACCGTCGTCTCCGTAGAAAGCCACACCTATACTGCAGGAGAAGGACGCTCCGTCGTATTCCAGGTGCATCGTCTCCGAATAGTCCCGGCGGAGTGTGACGATCCTGTCCTCGAGCTCATTTACCGTCTTGTAATCGGTGCAGGCAACGATAAATTCATCGCCGCCGAAACGCCCGACTATATCCGTGGGGAACACCTTTGTACGAAGGAGTCCCGCCATATCGATTATGGAGAGATCACCGAAAAGATGTCCGTAATTATCGTTTATCCCTTTAAAATTGTCAATATCTATTATCATGACCGCAAAACTGTCACGGTCTCCGTTGTTTACATCTTCAAGTACTTTCTTTATCCTTGTTTCAAACGCTTCACGGTTAAAAAGACCCGTAAGGGAGTCGCGCTGTGCTTTGTCGGTGAGCTTTATGCGTTCCCTCTTCTCGCTGTCTATGTCGGAAACCTTTGCGGTTATGGCAACTGCGGAGCCTTCAAAGAATTCGGAAGCAACGCATGTGATGTTGAGCCACTTCCAGTCTTCACCGTTCTTGACCCTGAAATCCAGACTGTGTCTTTCACGGTCTCCGGGGGCTTCTGGTTCCCACTCTTCACAACACTTTGAAAAAGCTTCCACATCATCCGGGCATATCACATTCATGTCGATACGGTCGCCGCTCTCGGATCTCCTGATACGGATGCCGTAGGTCTCCGGTTCGCCGTTAAGTGTTGTAAAGGTGCCTTCCACAAAGTCATATTCAAAGATCCACTCATCAAAAAGAGAGGAGATGAGGTCCTCTCTCCCCTTTTCAAAAATGCTGTGCAGTTGTAGCGTGGATACTGCCATTGTTATCTGTACTCTTTTGCCAGTTTCTCAAAGACCGGAATGGACCGTTCGATCATATCGGTCTTTACACAATATGAGATCCTTACATGTCCGGGACAACCGAAATCGCCTCCGGGAACGAGAAGAAGGTCATATTTCTTAGCTCTTTCACAGAAAGCCTTTTCGTCGGCTTCGAGAGCTCTCGGGAACATATAGAATGCGCCCCGGGGCTTAACGCATGAGAAGCCTGCGTTTATAAGGCCGTTATAGAGAATGTCTCTGTTTCTTTCGTAAATGCTTATATCGGACGTAAGAGTTGCGCATCGTGCGGCTACACGCTGGAACATGGAAGGAGCGTTTACAAAGCCCAGTATCCTTCCGGCGCCGCAAACTGCGGCAAATACGTCTTTCGAATCCTCCATCTCATCGGGAACGAGAACGTAGCCTATGCGTTCTCCGGGCATGGAGAGGGATTTGCTGAAGGAATAGCATACGAAGGTGTTGTTGTAGTATTTTGTGACGAAAGGCAGCTTAAGCCCGTCGTACACGATCTCCCTGTAGGGCTCATCGGAGATGAGATATATGGGATGACCGAATTTCCTGCTTGCATCTGTAAGGATGGTCGCAAGCTTTTTTACGGTGTCTTCGGAATATACGGCTCCGCTGGGGTTATTCGGAGAGTTGATGATGACTGCCTTTGTATGAGTGTTCAGGCTCTTTTCGAAGGCATCAAAATCAATCTGGAAATCTGCGGGGCTTGCGGGAACAACTACACATTTGCAATTGACCGTATGCTCGATCCAGCACCTGTATTCGGGAAAGAAAGGCGCGGGCACAACAAACTCGTCACCCGGGCATGCTATGGCCTTTAAGGTGATGCATATGCTTGCTGCGGCTCCCACGGTCATGTAGAAGTTGTCTTTAACGAAGTGCGTCCCGAAACGGGAATTCAGGCTTTCTGCCATGGCCTCACGGACATAGTCGAGACCGGGAGCGGAAGTATAGCCGTGAAGCACTTCCGGAGCTTCTTCCCGAACAAGCCTGTTTATCTCGTCGGTCACCGCCTGAGGAGCGGGAACGTTCGGGTTTCCAAGGCTGAAATCGTAGATGTTTTCGCGTCCGACTACCTTGGCGCGGGCGTTTCCGTATTCAAATATCTCTCTTATCGTTGAGCGCTTTTTTCCAAGCGCCTCCATGCTTTCGGAAATCATATCTTAAAACGGTATCCTTTACCCCAAATGGTCTCAATGTACTGAGGATTGGAAGCGTCCTCTTCGATCTTTTCACGGATCTTCTTGATGTGTACGGTAACTGTAGCGATGTCTCCGTCGCTGTAGGACTCGAGCTCCCAAATCTTGTTGAAGAGCTCTTCCTTTTCGAATACGCGGTCGGGATTCTCGGCAAGGAATGTAAGAAGATCGAACTCTTTCTTTGTAAGGTTCTTCTCGTTGCCGTTAATGAATACGCGGCGGCTTGCCTTGTCGATCTTTAAGCCTCTGATCTCAACGACTTCGTTGGCACGTCCGGATTCACCGGAAAGTCTGTCGAAGCGTGAAAGATGAGCTTTTACTCTCGCAATGAGCTCTGCGCTGTTGAAAGGCTTTGTAACATAATCATCGGCACCGTATCCGAGGCCCTTGATCTTGTCGATGTCTTCTTTTCTTGCGGATACCATGATTATCGGTATCTGCTTAACTTCACGTACTTTTTTGCAGATTTCGAAACCGTCGATCCCCGGGAGCATGACATCCAGAATGAGGAGATTGTAATTCTTCTCGAGTGCATCGGAGAGACCTTTCTTTCCATCCATGTCGATGTCGACCTCAAATCCGTTCAGTTCGAGATAGTCCCTTTCAAGCTCCGCAATGGCTGCATCATCCTCAACTATCAGTATTTTTGTTGCCATTTTCTGTAACTCCTTTCTTCACGGTAAACGAAATTGTTGTGCCTGCCCCGAGTTCACTTCGTGCGAGCACGCGTCCCCCATGTTCCTCAACTATTTTTTTAACTATAGCAAGCCCAATGCCTGTTCCGGCCCGGCCTGAAGTTCGTGCTTTGTCCGACCTGTAGAAGCGGTCGAATATGTATGGAAGTTCGGCTTTTGCTATGCCTATTCCGTTGTCGCCGACGGATACCCTTACGGAATCGTTGGCGTCGGTGACTCTTATGGTCATGATGCCGTGGATGTCGTTGTTTCTGTATTTAACGGCATTTCCCACGAGATTGTTAAGTACACGTCTGATCTGTTCTATGTCGATAACGACCATGACACCGTCCGGGATCTCGGATGAGTAGTTAAGTTCGAAATCCTTCATCTCGAGCTCGACCTTGTATTTCATGGCGCAGTCTTCGAAAAACTCGTTTGCCTCTACTGTTTCAAACTTGTAAGGCAGCTTGTTGGTATCAAGCTTTGCGAAGTATGAAAGCTCATCTACCAGACTTGTCATGTCGTTTGCTTTGTTTGCGATGGTGCGTATGTATTTATCGCGTTTTTCGGGATTGTCGGCTATTCCTTCCAGAAGTCCTTCGGCGTAGCCCTTTATGGCGGTGAGAGGAGTCTTAAGGTCGTGGGAGACATTACTTATCATGTCCCTCATGTCCTGCTCATACTGTTCTTTCTTGTCGATCTGGGTTATGAGATGACGCCGCATTTCTTCGAAGTTGGAACAGATCTCGCCGATCTCATCTTTCTGTTCACGTTCAAGTTTAAAGGTAAGATTACCTTTTGCCATCTTTCTTGTGGCATCACGGAGTACGAGAACAGGCTTAACGAATGCCACATGCCCCCATATCATAAGGATGCAGGCCGAGATCATTACCGCAGTGGCGATCGATATGACCAGCGCGAGCATGTTCTTTCTTTCCCGCTCCATGATGGGGATGGCGTCGGTGACTATGGCGAAGCACCCCCTGTCACCGTTTTCGTAGTCTATGCGTCCGCACCTGATCATGCCCTGGGTCGGTTCGTGAAGGAATAATCCCTGATCCGCTCCGAGGATGACCGTTTCTCCGAAGGCCACAACAATATTGGTCAGTTCCTTTGACTGCTCACCGAAGCCGGTATAGACAAGCTCGCCGTTTTTGGTGACTACAAGATAAGAATAGCAACGCTCAAGAGAAATGTCATTTTTCGCAAGCCATTCTAACTCGGAAAACTTAGAAGGGTCGCTTGCAGCCACTTCCGACATGCTGCGGTATTCTTCTTCGGTTGCTTTTGTAAGGACTCTTATGGGCGAAGTAAGAAGCTCCCAGCCGCCCACTTCAACACCGAATTTGCGCTCAAAGCTAATGGTCTGAATTTTCAGGCCGAGCATCACAACGCCGGATATGAAGATCGCCGGAAGAGCAAGCATTACAAGAAAAACCATTAATGTTTTTCGCCGTAAAGTCATAAAAGCCCCCAGAATTCTTATAATTTATTAGTATAACATTTTTATAAACTTTTGTATATGCAAAATTGCGAAAAAACGGCGATTATTTATCTTTTTTTTATTAACGTTATGGCCTTTGTTTCTTGAATAGCAAAAATAATGGGGTATTATATGATATAGTTACATATTTCGGCTTATGAGGCCGTAAAAAAGGAGTATTGATTATGTTGAAAAACATGAAGCTCTACGTAAAAATGGGTCTTACAGTATCTTTGGCACTGCTTGTTTGTCTCACATTTATTCTTTCGGTATCGATCACCGAGACAAGAACAAGCACCACCGCTCTCACTGAACAGCGTCTCACTGAAATGGCAAACGCCCGTGCAAATGTGGTTAAACAGTACATCGACAACTATGTTCGTTACATGATCGCGTTTGCTACACAGGATACTGCCGTACAGGCCCTCCGCCATCCCGAAAATGTGAACTTCATTACCACTCTACAGACAAACACCGATGATTACGGCTCAACGAACGAAGCCCTTGAAGGACTGTTTGTCTGCGATCTTAATTCTACAGTTCTCGTACACACCAACCACAGTGCCGTCGGCCAGACCATCTACGGTCCCGAAAGAGCCGAGGTGTGGGCAAACGTCACAGCGCAGGTAAAGAATTCAGCCAATCACACTTTTATCCGCGGTATCATCACATCAACTTCTACAGGCAAGCTTGTATACAACCTCTACACCGGTGTATTTGACGGAAACGAGCTCGTCGGCTTCGTTGGCGGCGGTATCTTCGTTTCCTACATTGAAGATGCCGTAAAGGGTCTCACCATCAAAGGCTGGAAAGAGGCCGAGATCTCCCTCTTAAATCTTGCAAACAACACATACATAATGTACGGTGACAACTCCGAGATCGGAAACGAGATAACCGATGAGCTTTCTCTCGATGCAGTACAGCTTGCAAAGACAAACAGCGAAGGCGTTGACAGACTTAAGACCTCTTCGGGAAGAAAGATCGTAGCTTACGATCTTATTGAAGAATACAACATTCTCCTCACCCTTTCGGATACCGAGACCGAAGTATTTGCAGGCGCCAACCAGCTTACAACAAATCTCCTGATCCTTGTGGTCATCTCGCTTATCATCATGATAATCGTGACCTTCATTATCTCGAAATATATTTCAAAGGATATCGTAAATGTTACAAATGCTCTTAAGACCATCGGTGATACACTTGATCTCACCAAGGTCGATGCACTCGGAAAGTACTTTGGCAGAAAAGATGAGATCGGTCAGATGGCCGATGCCACAAGAACTCTCACTTCCGCAGTTTCCGATGCGGTAGACGCCATCATGACGGATGCGGACAATGTTAAGAACGGCACCGAGAACACAAAGAACCAGATCGCAGACAGCCGTGCGACCGCTCAGGATATCAGCGTTGCGGTAAACGATCTTGCCGAAAGCTCAACACGCATGGCTATGGATGTTCAAACAACATCCGGCATCACCAACGATATCGGCGCCGCAGTGGAAAAGGTTCTTCAGTCCGCACAGGCCAATATGGAAAACGGAAGAACGGTTTACAACGAATCCGCAGAAGTCCAGAAGCAGCTTGAAGAGATAAGGACCGCTGACGAAGAGACCGACAGACGCGCAGGCCGCGTTGCCGATTCCGTAAACGAGACCGCTAAGGTTGTTGAAGAGATCAGTAAGTCCGCAGAATCCATCATAAACATCGCAAGCCAGACCAACCTCCTTGCCCTCAACGCCTCCATAGAAGCAGCACGTGCGGGTGATGCGGGCCGCGGATTTGCGGTAGTTGCGGAAGAGATAAAGAAGCTTGCCGAAGATTCAAATGACGCCGCAAGCAAGATCACAGGAATGCTGGCAGATATCACAAAGCTTTCGGACGACAACAAGCAGCTCACTTCTTCCATCAAGGAAGCTACAACGAACGAGTCCGTGCAGCTTAAGAAGATGACCGAAGCCTTCAGCCACATGCTTGACCTTCTCAAAGATACCGAGGAAGGAAACAAGCAGATCGTTAACCTTGTCGAATCCCTTAACACAAACAAGGAACAGATCATGGGCTCCGTCGATTCCCTTTCACAGGTTGCGGAAGAAAATGCAGCCGCATCCGAAGAAACAAGCGCTTCCCTCGTTCAGCTCGAGTCCAACATGGAAGGTGTCGTAAGCCTTGCCGAAGAGCTTCGTGATATCGCAGAAGGCTTGAGAAAGAACGTAAGCATTTTCAAGACCTGATAATAAACAAAGTATTACGCTTAACCCAAATCCCTTGACAAAAGCAGATCAAGGTAGTATTAATATATTATGTTAATGTCTCTTATTAAGAGTGACGGAGAGTAAAGACTCTGTGAAGTCACGACAACCCCCGGACATAGCTTATGGGCTTGTAAACGGGAAGGTGCCAAGCTGAGCGATACACATCGATCAATAAGAGGACGATTTTAGGAAAAGCCTTTAAAAGTCCGCTTATACACAAAGCGGACTTTTTCTTATGACAGTTCCTCTTATCCACAATCAGAAAGGAAAACAATATGGACAAACGCTTATTTACTTCAGAATCGGTCACGGAAGGACATCCCGACAAAGTCTGTGATATCATCTCCGATTCAATACTTGATGCCATCATGGCAGAAGATCCCATGGCAAGAGTTGCATGCGAGACTGCATGTACCACCGGCATGGTGCTCGTTATGGGTGAGATCACAACATCCGCAAAAGTCGATTACACAAAGATCGTTCGCGATGCCGTATGCGACATAGGCTATACCGGCGGCGCATCGGGCTTCGACGGCAAGAGCTGCGCGGTTATGGTAGCTCTCGACAGACAGTCCGCAGACATCGCTCTCGGTGTCGACAAGGCACTTGAAGCAAAAGAAAACAAAATGACCGATTCCGAACTCTCCGCCATCGGTGCCGGAGACCAGGGTATGATGTTCGGTTACGCAACAAACGAGACCGAAGAATACATGCCTCTTCCCATCTCACTCTCCCACAAGCTTGCAAAGAAGCTCACGGAAGTAAGAAAGAACGGCACTCTTCCTTACCTCTGCCCCGACGGAAAGACACAGGTAACCGTTGAATACGATGAAAACGGAAAGCCCGTTCACATCAATGCAGTCGTAGTTTCCACCCAGCATTCCGAGGATGTTTCCCAGGAGACCATCCACAAGGACATCAAAGCACTGGTGATAAATCCCGTTCTTCCTAAAGAGCTCATTGACGAGAATACAAAGATATTCATAAATCCCACCGGCCGTTTCGTTATCGGCGGTCCCTGCGGTGACTCCGGACTTACCGGAAGAAAGATAATCGTTGACACCTACGGCGGATATGCCCGTCACGGCGGCGGTGCATTCTCAGGTAAGGATTGCACAAAGGTTGACCGTTCCGCTGCTTACGCCGCAAGATATGTTGCAAAGAACATTGTTGCCGCAGGTCTTGCAGACAGATGCGAGATCCAGCTCTCCTACGCCATCGGTGTTGCAGAGCCCACTTCCATCATGGTAGACACATTCGGCACCGGAAAACTTTCAGATTCAAGGATCACCGAAATAATCCGTGAAAACTTCGATCTTCGTCCCGCAGGAATAATCAAGATGCTGGATCTTCGCCGTCCCATATACCGCCAGACCGCAGCATACGGTCACTTCGGAAGGAACGACCTTAATGTTCCCTGGGAGAAGACGGACAAAGTCGACGTTATAAAGAAATATCTGTAATTTTATTATCAAGTCCAAAAAATGACTAAAAATTTTATTTGATTAACCATAAGTTTGACAGTATAATAACAATATAGACAATTTCTTAACCGGAAGGCAGGAAACGTGGACGCAAAAAAGATCAATATCTCGGAAGCGAAGCCCGGTATGGTGCTTGCTTCCGATGCATACAGTTCTTCCGAGCAGCGTGTGCTGGAAAAGGGAACGGCCCTTACCGACAAGAGCATCACACGCCTTAAGTTTTATTCCGTCCGCGAAGTCGAGATCGTTCTCGACGCAGAACCGGCCCAGCCAAAGGAGCCCGAGTCCTTAAAGCAGGAAAACGTTCTCTCCTACACAAAAAGGCTTAAGAAAACGCCTGAGTACAAGGTTTTTGCCAAGTCTTTCAAGAACACCGTTGATGTCCTTGAAGTGAGGCTCAAATCCTTCATAAACGGAAATAACAACATCGATACAAAAGAGCTTGTTTCTCTTACAAAGAACACCTTTGATTCCGTTGGTTCGGGAAGCCAGATCCTCGATATGCTCATCTGCATAAGAAATCTTGACGACCTCACTTTCGTCCACGGAACCAACGTTTCCCTCCTCTGCGGTGCCTTTGCCCAGTGGCTCGGATATTCAAAGGAAGACACCGAACAGCTGATCCTTGCAGGACTCCTGCATGACATCGGAAAGCTTGAGATCCCGGATTCCATCTTAAAGAAAAAAGGTGCTCTCACAAAAGAGGAATACGACATAATCAAAGGTCATGCGAAGATCGGTTACGAACTCTTAAAGAACCAGGGTCTGGACAAAAGAGTACTTATGGCCGTATTGCAGCACCACGAGCGCACAGACGGCTCCGGATACCCCGACGGTACTGTGGGAACCGGCATAGATGAATTTGCAAAGATCGTGGCCATCTGTGACGTCTACGATGCAATGACTGCCGCAAGATGTTACCGCGGTCCCATATGTCCTCTCGAAGTTCTCAACATGTTTGAGACCGAGGGCCTTACCAAATACGATCCGAAATACCTTTTCATCTTCATGGAGCGCGTTGTATCCGCATATTTGCACCAGTATGTGCTCTTAAACGACGGTTCCGTCGGTGAGATCATAATGATCAACAAACACGCGCCCGCGCGTCCCATCGTAAAGCTCCTGGATTCCGATTGTCTGGATCTTTCAAAAGACATAGAAAAATCCATCGTTGGTCTTGTGTAACAATTTTAAGCATAATAAAAGCCGGAGGTTTTCCTCCGGCTTTCAGACTGTCGACAAACTCCTCGGCTTGCGCCGAGGAGTTTTCTCGTTTTTTTATAAAAAAAGTTAGTATTTATGCGCATTTGAAGACGTTTTATGCTATAATAGAGTCATTAAAAACAGGCGGTAAATACACCTATGATG
>JAEEGL010058930.1_pt1 | contig 21060 bp, 15 predicted proteins | sample 9134231 | NCBI WGS metagenome assembly JAEEGL01 (sample SAMN16246548, study PRJNA631951) | gut metagenome | biome: gut microbiome; feature: rumen; material: fiber-attached | host: Bos | place: Iran: Karaj | collected 2018-10 | reverse complement strand
GGATGATTAAAATAATCTTCCCAGTTAATTCTTTTATTTGCGTTAGGATTTAACATTTTTTTTACTAAATCATCTAATAATTTATCATTTATAATATTTATTTGTTTGTTGGATTCTATTTCTTTCATAATTTCATATTCTGTCCCATTGTAAGGTTAGTTTTGATATAAAAGATAATAAATAAGAATACCTAAAGACCATATATCACTTTTATCACTTATATTTTGACCTCTTAAACATTCAGGAGATATAAATTGAGATGTACCTCTTACCACTCCTAAATTATTTTCTTCATATAATGTACTAAAACCAAAATCAGATATTTTAAAACATATTTTATTCACATTATTTTTATTTGATGATAATAAAATATTTGAAGGCTTAATATCTCCATGTATTATTTTATTTTTATACATTACCTTTAATCCTTTATTTAAATCTATTAATAATTCTTTTATTTCTTCTATTGATAAAACTGTTTTTCTCAAATTGTAATATTCTCCAAGATTTAAAAAACATAATTCAGATACAATATACAATGAATCTTCTGTTTCAAAGCTTTCTATGAATTTCACCGAATTATCGCACTCCATTTTTTTCATAACTTCTATTTCTTTAATAAATTGTTCATGTGATTTGTTTGGAATTTCCTTGATTGCAAAAAATTCATTATTATATTTGGCTTTGTATACATCACCATATGCGCCTGAACCTATGATACCTAATTTTTGATATTTTTCCCAAATAGGGTTCTGCTCGGACATTTCCATATTATATGATTTTTATTTAACTTAAAATAATTAATTGAATAAAAAAATGTATTTATAAAATAATATTTAGAAATATTTCTAATAAATAGATTAATAATTGAAATTTTCATTCAAATGTTTTAAAAAGTTTATGCATTTTGTTATTTAATTTTATTTTATATTATATTATTTTTATATTTATAAATCAAAGAAAACATTAATGAATTTGTTAAAAAAAATTTATTTGTTTTCATATAAAAAGTCGTTCAATGTTAATTCATGATTTTTATTAAATATTTCATTTTTTCAATTATAAACTTTTCTCAAAGGAATATAAATAAATTTTTTATTCCTTAAATCAAATTTATGTTTTTAATTCTTCAAATTTTTTTTCTTCTTAAATTTAATTTCTTTTAGCTGTTTCTTTTTTAGTATTTAAATCAATTTCAGCTTTAATTGTTTTTAACTGTAAAGTAAATTTTTTTTTTTCATTTTTATATTATATTAACAATAAAAAATTAGTAATTTCCTGAATTGGAAATAACATTTTTAATATTTTAATTTCTCTTATATTTAAATGGGTAATATTATTGTCATAAATTTGAAAAAATTATAATCAAAAAATTTTGATTTTTCTTTTAAATTAGAATAAATATATTTTACTTTTAAGATTATAATATCTTTAATTTTTATTAGATTATCATTCATTGAAAGAATTCTTTTCTATTTATATAAAGTGAAATTAATATTTATATTCCTTTCTTACTAATTTTTCTTTTTCTAATTTTGAATTTCTTCTTTTTTTTATTAATTCTTGGATTTCATTTTCTATTTCATTATTAAAACCATTATATTTTTTATGTTCTTCAAATTCCTCTTTTAATTTTTCTTTTTCATTATATTTTTCTTAAAATTTTGATAATAATTTTAAATTTATTTTCTTTTCTAACAAATCATTCGTTAAAATCTTCAACTAAATTAAATAAATTCTTTTTATAAAAATTCTTTTAATTTTTCTTTTTTCCTTTTCAAATTGAAATACAATCCATTTTTCAATTCCTTTTTTAATATATTCAATTTTATTTATTTGACTTTTAATGAAAATAATATCTTTTAAAAGTTTGTTTGGTTGAAATATTAATTCATCATTTTTAATTCTTTCATTTTCAATTTGAATATATAATTTTTTAATTGAATCATTATATCTGTTTATATAATTATTGTCTAAAACATTTTGATAAACTTTAATATTTTTCATAGTATTATCTAAACTTTTAATGTCATAATTAATATTATCTTCAATTCTTTTAATAGTTTCTTTTTTATTTTTTAAAGAATATCTTGATAAAAATAATACTTTTAGTTTTATCAAAATATTCTTCATTAGTATCTCCGACTTTAACTTTTTCAATTTTAAATAAATTGATTGCTTGAAATATACTTTCATCTTTTTCACACTTGATGATTAATGCCTCATTTGTCTACAACCTTGACAGATCAGTAGTGAAATGCAGAAAGCTGGGGATTTCTTTGACTAGGTGAAGCTGAATATTTGGTGATGATGATGTGTTATGCCAAATTCTTGGGAATGATCAACGACTATCCCATTGCCTTGAAACGAGAAAGAAGATGGGATGTTGTGAATTGGAACAGCCATCTTCAGTCCTCTCTTCTATTAAGATTGTTTATTCATGTTGATAAGATTCTCCACATATCATGGTGCATGAGAGTTAAACCTGTTCTGTAAATAGAAGACTATTCATCTGATGCGAGAAGGTCGTCTTTTAGAGCGAGTTACAAGTATTTTTACATGGACTGGTACCTCATGACTACGATGCTTGTTCAATTTTAATTTTTAATAATATTGATTTTAATTCATTTTAATTTTAATTAAAAATAAAAAAAGAATTTAATATGAATAATATTAATTTTTTAGATTTTGAGCCATTTTTATTTTTAGGAAAAAAATTTGATGATGATTGTTTTATTTGGATAAGAAATAATTTTATAAATAAAAATTATAAAGATAAAGAAAATAATAAATTGAATTATTATAGTTCATTAAATGATGGAATAAGTTTTTGTTTTAAAAACAATATTTTAGATTCAATATTTTATTATAATGAAAAAGTAGAAAAATATAATAAATACAAAGGGAAATTACCTTATAATTTAAATTTTGATTTAAAAAATATTAATATAGTAGAATATTTAGGAGATACAAAGAAAAAAGGAGGAGGCAAATATCCTATATTTTTATGCTATCCAAATTTAGGTTTAGAAATTACTTTTTTAAGTCCAAATTGGAATGATTTAAACAACCCTATTGTTTTTATTTGTATATTTCCTAAAAATGTAAATGAAAAATATTGTGGTGTTTGTACAAATAATATTATTGAAGATAAATATTATTGTAATCAATGTAATAATATTTTTTATTGCAGTGAAAAATGTAAAAAAATTCATATAACATATCACTTAAAATATTGTAAAAAAGATTAATTTAAATATATTATTCTTTTCATTTGATTACTCATAAAATAAAACTATATTTTAAATATTATTTAGTTGAATTATATTTTAATATTAAATTTTGAGTCCTTGTTTTCCCCATTTTTACTATATTATTTCTTTTTTTATTTACATCAAAAGAATTATTATTTATTAACAATTGATAATTTAACTGTTCATTTTTGTGGTTTAAATTTTTTGGTTTAAAATAATATAAAGTATTATATTTTTGATTTAAAGTATCATAATCTAATAAATTAATAAAATTCGAAGCTCTCTTTTTTTCAATTTTATTTTTTTCTTTATCTTCAGAAATTATTAAATTCATTGTTTTTTTCTTTAAAGAACTATTATTATAATTTGTAAAATTATTCATTAAATAATTTTTTTTATTTAATTTATTTATTATCATTTCTTTCTCTTTTATTCCATTTATTTTTTCTTCAATAATAAATGAATCAAATGTTCTTTTTGAATTTGAAGTATTATAAGAAGTATTATTTAAATAATATTTTGAATTACTTGATTGATTTATTTTTGAATCATTTAATAAATTTAATTTAATATGATTTTTTATTAATTTATTTCTAAAAATATTTCTACTTAGATTTAAACTATCATTTGTTGTTTTTAATGAAATTGGATATAAAGTATTTGAAGAATTATTATTTATTGTTTGAGGTTTTTTTTTTATTTTAAAATAATTATTTAATCTAATACTACCATTTTTTATTATTTTTTGTTTATTTTCTAATGAATGAGAAATTTTATTTTTTTTTTCAAGTGAATCACCTTTAGAAAAAAAAAAATCACTGTATTTCATTTTTAAAGAATGAACTTTAGTTTTTCTTTGATTTAATAACATTTTATAAAAAATATTGTATTTCATTTTCTGAAAATTTCTAAAATTATCTTTAATAACATTATCCATATTAATCATTAATTTAATATAACTTAAATGAATTTTATAAACAAAACCTTTAGTAGAAGAGCATTTAACATTATATAAGTATTTATTATTAAAAACACAATCATTTAATCCAAAAATTTCTCCTTTATCAAAAATTTCAAATTTAACATCTTGTTTAATATAATATTCTTGATAATTTTGTAAAGTTTCAATTTCTTTTGTGTTTATAATATCTTTTAAATTAGTTTTTAATAATATATTATCCATATCTTGAATACTATATTTAGAAAAAGATTCAAAAGTACCATCATAAATAAAATAAACATAATGTTTATCTATATTAAAATTATTAGTTTGATTAATTAAACATTCTTTATATTCAACTTTTTGAAATTCAAACAATTTTGTATAATTAAGCAAAAAATTTTTTAAATCAATATTAAAAAAAACATTTAAATTTAAAAGATAATGTAATAAATCATTTCTTCCTTTTTCATAAGTATCCAAAAGTAAATCATTAAATTCAATTTTATTTAAAACACATAAATCACATTTTTTACTAGTAATAATAGTTTCAATTCTTCTACTTTGATCATTATTATATAAATCATCAGCATACATTTCACCAAAATAATTTCCATCACTAATTTTTTTCCCAATATAATATTTATAAATAATAAAATTATATTTTTTTTTTAATCTCTCACCATAATTTATTTTTATTGGCATTAATCTATTTATATATTCTTCTGGATCAACTTTATTTTTTTCTTCAAATATTATTTTTTTAAATAAATTATTTGACATTTGAATAAATAAAAATGTTTCTTTTATTTCTTTTTCTAACTTAATAGCAATTTCTATTTCTTCATCATCTGTAAAAGGAGGAAAATCATTCTTTAATCCTATTTTCTTTTTTAAATATCTTCTTCTTATTCTTTCTTCTTCTTCTTCTTTTTCTTTTTCTTCTTTTTCTTCTTCATCTTCTTCTTCTTCTTTTCTTTTTAAATTATTTTTCTTTATCATTTGAATTTTATTTCTTTCTCTTTCTTCATCTTCTCTTTTTTTCTTTTCTTTTTTTCTTAATATTATATCATTAATTGTTGAATATGCTTTTTTTATCCAAATATCAAAATCTTTTTCTGATAATTTATATTTATCTTCGTTTTTTTTTATTATTTTATTTAATAAATATATTTCATTACAATTTCTTAATTTCATTAAATAAAGTAAATATTCTTCAATTGTTAATTCACAAAATTCTTCATTTGGAACTAAAAAATTCACTTCTCCATTTATTATTAAATAAAATTTATCTGAAAAATCATTAAAATGATAAATTATATTATTTTCATTATAATATTCGTATTTAAAAACAAATATTAATTTTGTTAAAACTTTTATATATGAATCTCCTTTTATTTCTTTTAAATGTTTTTTAAATGGATTTAAATTATTTAATAATTCAAAAAGAATTAGACTTTCTTCAATATTTATTTTTGATGATTTTATATATTTAATACCTTTTTCTTTTAATTTTTTTATTTTTTCATTATGAAATTGATTTGAAGGTACAATTTCATTTTCTTTTATTTTTTCATTAAAAACTTGTTTAGCTTTTTTTAAAAAAAATTTATTTTGTAAAATTGAATATTTTTCTACATGAGGATCTTTTTCTTCTAATAATTCTTTAGAAAGATTATTATTTTTTAATAATTCTTTTATTAATAATTTTCTTAATTTTTCTTCAGTATATAAATTTTCTGATGTTGTTTTTCTTGTTGTTACTGTTATTTCTTTTGGATTACTTATTGGAATTAATGATATTCTATTTTTAAATAATTTTTTTAGTTTATCTTCTTTTTGAATTGACATCATTTATTTTTTTATTTAAATTTTTATTTATAATATTTTTTATTCTCAATATTAATATTATTTTACTTTAAAAACAAAAAAAAATTAATTGTTAATGAAAAAAAACAAAGTTTTTTTTAATCATTTATTATAAATCAATATTATTTATTCTTTTAAAATTTAATATATTTTTTTTCAAAGGCAAATTTTTATCAATTATTATTTTAAATAAAATTAATATTTCTTTTTTTTCATCATCACTAACAAAAGAATTTGAATATTGATTAAATAATCTATGAAGTAATTCTAAATTTAATAAAAAAGGTAAAATTGAAAGTAAATTAATATAACATCTTCTTGTAATTGAATCACAACAAGTGATAATTTTACTTATATAAGTTACTAAAAGATTAGAATGAATTTTAACATAAATATTATTTTCAAAAGTGTTTTTATATCTTTTTATTATTTTTAAAAAACATATTCTTGATTTATTATTTATTTTATCAAAATTTTCTAAAATTTTTGTTAGTACTAAGGAAGTAATTTCATTGTTTTTAATTTCATTTATTTTATTAGATAGAATCTCATCTAATAAATTCATTGCTTGAAATATACTTTCATCTTTTTCACATTCATATAAATATTTTTGAACTGATGATATTTTAGTTCTTAATTCTTCATTAACATTCATCATTTCCATTTTAAAAAAAATTAAAAAAATTAATAATTATTAAATACTTTTTATATAATTTGAATTAATAAAAAATAAACCAAATTTTATTTTTCTTTTGTGTAGTTAAAATTCTTCTTTTTTTTTATATATTTTTGAAAGTTCTTCGTTTAAATTTCTTTCTGATTCATTTATTAAATCTTTTTCATTTATAAATATCATATTATTACTATTATTACTATTACTATTATTAATAATATTATGATTATTTCTTTTTTTAATATTATTATTATTATAATTTGTATTCATTAATTGTTTTTTTATTTTTTCAATTTCATTACTATTACATCTTTTATTAAGTAAACTATTAATTTTATTATTTCTTTCTTCACTTTTTTCTTTCATTCTCTCATATTGATTTTGGAAGTTTTCAACTTCAGAAAAAATATTTTCAAAATTTTTTAAAACTTGAGAAGTAGGTTTACATTTATTAATATTATTATTAACAGAATTATTACTTTGAATACTATAAGAATTACTCCTATTCATAGTAGATTGTTTAGAATAACCGTAACTTTTATTAATGTATTTATTATTTGTATCATTTTTAGTAGAAGTGGTATTATAATTTCTTGCATTTATTCTTTTTTTATTTGAATTTGATAAACTTTGATAAATTAAATCAATATCATTTTCTTCTTCATTATAATTTTCTATATCATTTAATTTAAATTCTTTATTTACTAAAGATGATGATTTTTGACGATAACTTCCTTTACTTTGAAAATTTGTATTTATATTATTTAATTCTATATTTTTCACTTTTATTGGAATTGGAATATCTTTATTATTTTTTTTCTCTTTTATAAATTTTTTGGTAGAATTTGATTTAGGACTGTTTAAAATATCATTTCTAAAATTATTATTAAAATTATTATTAACAAAATTATTATTGTTATTATCAATATTATTTTCATTATTATTAATATTATTAAAAAGAATTTGAAAAGGTTTTGACATTGGAATAGGAGGTTCTTCAATCATATTATTATCATTAATTAAAAAATTATTTTTATTAAAACCAAAATTAAAGTGATTATCATTAATAATAAATTCTTTATGATTTTGAAAAAAAAAAATTAACTCATTTAAATCATAATTAACTGCTTTTTTTTTATATTCTTCAGCAAAATATAATATTCTATTTCTAGGACCAATTGGTATTTTCATTTCAATTAAATCTTCTCTACTTAATAAAAATATATCATTAAATGTTATATAATTTAAATAAAATTCATTTAATAAATTTTCTAAATCAAGTGTTTTTAAAGTAAAAAGTAATTTATCATTTTTTTTATTATTATATTTATTATTTCTTGAAGGAGTTAAATTTTCCTTTTTTTGAATTGGAGATTGAGTACCAATTAATTTTTTCAATTCTTTTGTTTCTTCAATTTTTATATTATCATCTATTGAATAACTTTTATATCTATTTGAATTATTTAATGATAAGTTAAAAATTAAATCTGTATTATTTATTTGATTATTATTATTCTTTTTATTTTTTGGTTCTTTAATTTGTGATTTTGATTTTGTTTTACTAGTATAATTTGTTATATAATGTTTATTTGTTATTTTTATTTTTGGTTCTTGTTTATATTTATTGAAATACATTTTTTAATTTTTTAAATTTAATGAAAATATAACAATTTTTATTATTATAAATTTCATATTATTTATATTGTTTTTTGGTTAAATAATAAAAATAAAATTTTATAATGAAAACCATAAGTATAATTAAAAAGAATTTATTTAAACATAATATTACTGAAAAATTATATAATCAGAAAAAAATCAATGATATTATTTTCAATCAAAATAAAAGAATTGTTTCAATTTTTAAAGATTATGCTATATATAATGATTACACAGAATTTATTTTTATGTTTTTTACTAAAAATAAATCAATATATTTGTTTAATAAGATAAAAAAGGATTATATTAATATTTTCTATTCTATAGATTTTATAAATTATGATATAAATAAAATTATTTATCATTATCACTTAAAAATAAATAATTTAAATCATTCAAAAATAAAACATTCATCTCATAAATCAATTTGTATAAAAAAAATAATAGAAAATGAGAAATTAGAAAATAATGATTTTAGTAATTTTCTAAATTTAGATTTGAATATAAACAATGAATTAGATTTAAATGTGAGTAAAGATATAATAAGACAATTATCATTTATTTCATCAGTAACAGAAGAATTAATTCCAGAAAAAAAAAAATTTTTAACAATTCAATCAAATAAGGAAAAAAAAGAATTAAAAAAATTAGATATAATGAATATATCAGATTACTTAAATAATAATAAAAATGAAAAAATAAAAAAACCCCAAACAATAACTCCAATAACTCAAGTGAGATTATTAAAAAATCAAAAATTAAAAAATATAAAATTAGTTAAAAAGACAAATGGATACTTATCAAATAATATAAATCAAAATTCAAGAAATTATAAAAAAAATAAAATAAGTCCTTCAAAAAATATAAAAACAGAATTTAATAATATGAAACAAATAAAAACTCTTTCTGTAAATAATAATAATAAAAAATCAAAACCAATTTCTTTATTAACTGAAAGTAATTATAATGAAAATAATATTAAAAGAAATTATAGTAATTTAAATGAAGTTAAATATTCTTCAAGAAAATCTTATACTACAAAAGAAAATACTAGAAGTAATTCTATTTATAGTTTAAATACTCAAGAATCTAATTTTAGAGATAATAAATTTTATAGAAATTTCATTTTTAAATTAATTCAAAGTGAATGTTTAGAAATTGATTTACAAAATAAAAACAATGAACAAGTTTTTTTAAATAATTATTCTTCTCAAAAAAAACAATATAATCATAAAAAAAATACTTTTTATATAAGAAAAATAGAAGGTAAAAGTAATCATAAAAATTAAATAATTATTTTATTTATTTATAGCTTTATTTTTCTTATATATTTATTAATTAATATTTATAAAACATTCTTTTGGAAAATTCCAAGTGTGATAAAGTCATTTAATAAAAAATAAAAAAAAATATATATGATATAAGTTTAATATTTATTATTCAATTTAAATATTAATTTATTTAAAATATTCAAAAAAAAAATGAAAAAAAAACAAATTACATTAATATTCATAATTTTTCTTCAAATAACAGAAATAACTCCTTATGATGTAAAATAAAACTATATAACAAAAAAAATTAAAAATAAAAATAGAAAGATCTCTGGGCAATAATAATAAATACATCAAATAACTTTGACAACTATCGTCATTCAACAAACTCAATAATAATATATGATTCTTTAAAGAAAAATGGAATTCCAGAAGAACATGTAAAAACTAATATATAATACATATATAAAACATTTATAAAAAATTTAAAAAAAAATAGATAATATTAGCATTAGCAGAATTTCATGCATGTGACACAAGAAATACATTTCCAGGGACAATAAAATTATCAGTAGAACATCAAACTTTAGAAACATGTGATGGAAGTGATTTAAATATAGATTACAAAGAAACAGATGTAACAAATTATCAATTATTAGATATTTTCAGAGGAAGAAAAATGAATCAATTTAATGGATTTCGTCAATTAAACACGAATAAAAATTCAAAAATTATAGTAATAATAACATCACATGGAGGAGAAAATTTTATAAAAATAAGAGGAACAATGGTAATATTAAGTGAAGAATTAAATAGAACATTAAATGAAATGTATATAAAGGAAAAATATAAAGAATTAGTTTTTATTTTAGATACTTGTGAAGGATATTCATTATATGATTATGTTAATGTTCCAAATATTTATTTTGTTGCTTCTGCTTTATTAAATCAAAAAGCTTCTTCTTATTCTTATGATAATGAAATTATGGGACCTACTGTTGATAAATTTCATTTTTTACTTTATAAATCTCTTATTGATATTAGAAATCAATTTAAATTTAATATCACTATTCATGATATGCTTAATGATATTAAAGGAAAAAAAGATTTCTTATCTACTGATGTTACTATTTCTGATAAAATTAATAGAAATATCACAGTTGGAGAATTCTTTGGAGATATGAGAAAAGATCAACAAAATGAATTCTTCTCTTTTCTCAATTTTAATCTTTTAGATAGTCAAGCTAATGAAACTTTATTGTTTAATTTTCATTTAATGAAAGAAAAAAAAAAATTAAATAAAGATGTTTTAAATATTAATAAGTATTCTGATCAAGATTTTATTCTAACAAATAATAATAATGATAAAAAACAAGTTTTATCTTTAATTTCTTTTGGAATTGTTTTTGGATTAACATTAATTTGTAGTTTGATAATTTAAAAAAAGTATAAAAAATATAAAATAAATATATAAAAAATATAATAAAAAAAACTAAAAAAAAATTTATGTCAGAAACTAATCTAAGTAAAAATTTAAGAGGAGTAATAAGGAAAAGATCTCGTAGACTTCGAAAAAATTCTTTAAATCAAAGGTTAAGGAAAAACTTAAACAACATAATAAAAGAAATATATAATTTAGGTAAATTAACAGAATTACCACCAGAATTATATATAAAAGCATTAAAAATAGAACCAAAAGATAGATCAATGAGAGATTTACAATATATAAAATATTTTTTAGACCATTCAAAATTAGCAGATAAATTTAAATTAGATAATTTTAAAAAAGAATCTTTAGATCAAATATTTACTCAATGTGCAGCTCAATTAAAATATTTTCATTTAGAAAAAGAAACAATATTATTTAGAATTGGAGAAGAACCAGATAATTTTTATATGATTTTAAATGGTAAAGTTGGTGTTTTAAAACCTTCTCCAAAAAATGATGAAATGACTGGATTACAATATTTTCAGCATTTATTAGATTTAAAAAAAAGTAAAGAAATTTATATTTTAAAAAAAACCATTGAAAAAAATAAAAATGTATTTAATGTTGATTATAATGATATTGATATTTTAAATTCTATTGTTATGAAAATTTTAATTGAAGATTATTTTTCTATTGGAATTAAAAAAATTGAAACAAGAACAATTGAAGAAATATTGCTGTTATGTAATTTTAAATTAGAATATTTTGGAATTTTTTTTGATCATGAAAGAAGAAATGATAAAGAATATGTAGCCAAAAATGAAAGAATAATATTAAAACGTTTACCAAATATAAAAAAAGAGTTAATTGAAAAATATAAAATATTAACAAATGAAACAACAATATTTCAAATAACTACATTTTTTTATGAAAGTATAGTGGAATTAGGGAATAATTTTTTTTTTGGGGATACAGCTTTAGATAAAGTAACAACAAGAAATGCAACAATTAAAACTGTAAATGATACTGATTTATGTTATTTAGAATTAGATTATTATAAATCTTATTTAAGAAATGAAAAACAAAGATTAACTATGAATGAAGTTAATTTTCTTGTTTCTAATTTCTGTTTTCAAACTATTAATCCACATCATTTTGAAAAAAAATTTCTTAGTCGCTTTTTATATGAAGAAAAATATCAAAATGATTTCATTATAAAAGATAATCAAAATGCAAAATTTGTATTTTTTATTAAAGAAGGAACTTGTGATGTTTATATTAATAAAAATGTATTTCAAATTCATAATTTAATTACTTATCTTTCTCAATTAGAAACTGATCCTAAATTTAACGTTCAAAATATTATATTAACTTTTCAAAATGATTTTTTTAGTTTAAAAGATGAAATGAATATAATTCAAAAAACTAAAATATTTTGTATTAATAATTGTGATTTTATTGGTTTAGAAAGTATTTTTTTTGGATTGAATTATTTATATAATGTAAAAGTAACTTCAAGAAATATAAAATATTATAAATTAGAATTAAAATATTTATTAGAAATTATTCAAGAAGATGTAAATTGTTATTATATTGGAAAAAGAGATTGTGAAAAAAAATTGAATATTTTAATTCAAAGATTAACTGATTTAAATCAAACAAAAATGGAAATGATTGATTCAAAAGAAACTGTAAATTTAAATAATTTACAAATTGAAAAAGAATTAAATAAAAGTGAAAAACAATTAGAATTTGGAGAAGAAAATTATGAAAAAAATAAATTAAAAATGAATAATGAATTTCAAAAAAAATTTAATTTAGAGGATAATTATTTTTCAATTAAAAAAGTTTCAACTAAAAAATCAAATCCTAAAAAAGATTTAAAAATAAATATATTTCAACCAGAAAGAACGAATGTATTACCTTTTATTCCTAAAATAAATACTTTAACTCAAAATAAAGTAAGTAATTCATTATTAATAGAACAAAAAAATAAAATATTTTCTCCTGGAAAATTTGGTTTTGCAAAGGAAAAAAATATGATAAGAAATTTACAAAAGCAATTTAAAGATGAAGATAAATTATTTATAACACTTCATCCAAATTTAACAAGAAGAGTAAGTAATATTTTAGATGAAAAAGAAACAAATATTTTTTTTTATCAAACTCATAAGAAAAGAACATATGATAATAAATTTAGAGGATTATCAAATAAAGGAAAAAAAAATAAAACTTATAATTCAACAGATGAACATTTTCAAACTTATACAAATACAAATACTAATACTAATAGTAATTATTATGGTAATTCTACAAGAAGTCAAATTTCTTCTTCTATTGATAATGATTATTCTATTGTTCCTAAATATTATAAACCTCTTAAAAGTTATAATGGGAAATTTATGAAAGAAAAAATACATAATTATAAACAATTTAAAATTAAAATGAATAGAGAAGACCCATGGAATTATAATTTTAATCAAAAATCTAATGAATTCTAAATTTTTTTATGTTTTAATTCTTTTTTTATTATTATAAAATAAAATGATAAAAATATAAGTAAATTAATATTTAAAAAATCTATAAAAATGGACAACAAAGATTCAAATTTAACTCCATTATTAAAAGGAGAAATCGAAGGAGATTATCAAGATTTAATTAAAAATAAAGATAAAATATTAAATTTAATAGATATAATAAATAAAGATATTGAAACATTAGATTTTAAAAAAAAGAAGAAAGAATCAATTTCAATAATAAAAGAAAAATTTGAAGATTTAGAAAAAAATATGAAAAAATATTCTCAAGGTTTAAATTATATAAATTCATATTATGAAAATAATAAAAATGAAAAAAATAAAATTTATAAAGAAGAAGAAGAAGAAGAAAAAATAGATTTTGATAATGGAGAAAATTTATTAATATCATTATCACAATATTCTTCTATGATATTGAATAAATGTCAACAATTAAATAAAAAATTTGAATTGAAAATAAAAAATTTAGAAAATCAAAATGAATCTCTTTCTCAAAGTTATGATGTAAGGAAAAGCCAATTTTATAATTCACAATTTTCAAAAGATTTACCAAGATCAAGTACAAGAGAAAAAATAAGAATGGAAAAAAGAGAATTTAATCAATTATTAGAAAAAAATAAAAATATATTATCAATTAGTAATGATATAAAAAAAATAACTGATGCACATTCTAATTTATTAAGTCATTCAAGTACAAATATTGATTCTGATAATTATTTAATAAATGATGAAATTAACAAATTAGAAACTCAAAAAATTTTAAGAAATAAAAAAAATTATTGGATTTCAGGAGGATTAATTATTATTATAATAATAATTATTGTTTATTTTTATGATAAATTTAATGCTCCTTCAAATAATCAAAACAATCAAAATAATCAAAAATAAATATTTTTTATTTAATTTATTTATTTATTTAAAAAATAATTATAAGGTAAAAAAATGTATAATTTTTTATTTATATTGATTGAATTTATTTTTATTTCAATTAATATTTATAATAATTTTTCCATTAATGCAGGAAGAATCGTTTTTCAATAAAATTATTGATAAAATTGACTCTGTTAAAGATTCTTTTGTCAAATTATTTGAAAATGATGAGAAAAAAAAAGTTTCTTTAATTTGTCCTAAAAAGAAAGAAAAACAAAAAATAAGTTTAATTAATCCTAAAGTTAATGTTATTAAACATTTAAGAAAAAATTCTTTAAAAACTTTTAATACTTTAATTACTTCTCCTACGATTTCTTTTAGAAAAAAGCAAAAAATAAAATTACATTCTCCAGAAATAAAAAATAATACAAAAACAGAAAAAAATATTATTTCAAGGACTTTACCATTAAAAGAAAATGAAGTAAAAAATAATTTAATAAATAAAAAAAACATAATAAAAGAAGATAAAATAGAAGAAATAAAAGAGAAAAATAATAATAATACTTTTGAAAAAAAAGAAGAAAATTTAATAGAAAAAAAGATAAAAGAAGAAAAAACAAATTTTATAGAAGAAAAAAAAAGTAAATCAGGATTAAATTTAAATAAAAATATAAAAGATGATGAATTACTTTTAACAGAAGATTCTGAATTAATATGTGATTATGAAAAAGGGAAAATAAAATTTACAAGAAATGGTTTATGTGATTTTTTTAATTCTTTAGAAAAAAAAGAGAATTATAAAATAATATGGGAAAAAGAAAATTTAAAAATAGAATTAAATGACGAAGGAACAATATTAACAAAAGATTTTTTATTAGTAAAAATAACATATAAGCAAAAGAAAAAAGAATTAGGATTAAATGCATTAATAGAAAATCAAATTGAATTTTTATATAATCCAAATTATAGAAAAGAATGGGATGAAATGTTTAAAAATATGGAAATTTATGAAGGAAATAAAATTAATTTTATTGTTTTAAGTCATGCTAAATCTCCTTGTTTTTTAATGAGTGAAAGATATGCAATTGAAAAAAGATTTGTTATTAAAATTAATAATAATGAAACTTTAATTTTTTCTACTTCAGTTCCTAATGATTTTCATATTTTAAATGTTGATGCTGTTAGAATTATTAGTTATTGTAATTTAGTTAAAATTACTCAAGATGAAGATTTTTTTTATTATACTTCTTTGAATCAAAATGATTATAAAATGAATATTCCACAATTTCTTATTAATTTTACTCTACCTTTAAGTACTCAAAATTGGTATAATAATTTACAAAAGTTTTCTTTTAATTATAAAATTGTTGGAAATGAAGTTGTGAAGTTAAGTGATGAGGAAATTAAAATGTTAAATTAAATATTAAATAAATGTTTTTTTTCATTCTTTTTTTTTTCATTTGTTTTTTTTTATTTAAAATATTATGGTTTTTTTTAATGGAATTTTTTTTTTAGAATAAAATATATTTATTTTTTTAAATAATATTACCTTTTTTTTTATAATCAATAGATTTTTCAACTTCTTTCATTTCATTTAATACTTTTAATTTTTGAAAATCTTTGAAAATAATTTTATCTTTATTTTCAATTTTTAAATCAATTAATTTTTCTTTTATTCCTTTATAAACTATTTTAGAAGTATAAGACATATTTTGTACTTTCTCATAAATTTTAGATGAAAATTTTTTTTTTCTGATATTCACAATTGAATTTGAATTATAAAGATGACTTTTTACATAAGAATAATTTTTTTGTTCATTATTTTTTCTTTTAAATTTATACAAAAAATCATCATATTTTAAAAATTTTGGAAATATTTTTTTTTTAGATTTACTATTCTTTATTTTTTCTGTTTTTATACTTAAACTTTTTTTTAAAGATGTTTTAATAGATTTTGTCAAACAAAAATTATCAGAATTTTTTTTCAGTTTTAAATTTCTATTTCCTTGAATTGAAGAAAAATTTATAATAGAATCACTTTTATTTTTTTTACAAAAATCATTAAATTCTTCTTTTTTTTTTGTAACATAATTTAATATCATTTTATCACTTGAACTTTTAATTAATCTTGTTTTATTTTGTTTTTCAACTAATTGTCTTAATCTAATTAAATTTAAATTCTTGTTAACTTTCTTTTTAGGTATTAATTTTCTTAATTCTTTTATATTAGGATATAATCTATCAATTTCATCATAAATCAATTTAATATTCAAATCACTTTTATTCTTTAATCGGTTATAAGGTTTAAAATTCTCATCATTAAAATCATCAAATACTTTTTTCATATCATAAAATAAATAAAAACATAAATAAAACTTAATATAAAATTCAAATAAAATATATTTATATGATTAAAAAATATGATATTATATATTGACATATAAAATAATATAAAAACATATATTTTATGAATTGATAAATAAATAATAATTTTTCAAAAATCTAAATAAAAAAAGCATAATAAAAAAAAATTAAAAACCTCTTTTCAAAAAAAAAATGGAAGGTTTCGAAATATTAAAAAAGCTAGGAGATGGTGCATACAGTATAGTATACAAAGTTCGTAGAAAAGAAGACAATAAAATATATGCATTAAAGAAAGTAAAACTTCAAAATCTTTCAGATAAAGAGAAAGAAAACGCTTTAAACGAAGTTCGTATATTAGCAAGTGTAAAAAGTCCTTTTGTAATATCATATAAAGAAGCATTTATTGAAGATTCAGATTCTTCATTATGTTTAGTAATGGAATTTGCAGATAAGGGAGATTTATATCAAAAAATAACAGAATTTAAAAAAATAGGATGTCTATTCGAAGAAGTAGATATATGGAGAATATTCCTTCAAATGGTTCGTGGATTAAAATCTCTTCATGATATGAAGATTCTTCACAGAGATTTAAAAAGTGCAAATATATTTTTAGAAAGTGATGGTTCTGCAAAAATAGGAGATTTAAATGTATCAAAAGTAGCAAAGAAAGGTTTAGGATATACTCAAACTGGAACTCCTTATTATGCAAGTCCTGAAGTTTGGAAAGATAATCCTTATGATAGTAAAAGTGATATTTGGAGTCTTGGGTGTGTTACTTATGAAATGGTCACTTTACATCCTCCTTTTAGAGCACAAAGTATGGAAGGTTTATATAAGAAAGTTATTAAAGGAAATTATCCTAAAATTAGTGATAATTATTCAAGTGATTTAAGTGAGTTAATTAAAATCCTACTTAAAGTTAATGCTGAAGAAAGACCTAGTTGTGCTCAAATTTTAAAACATCCTATTGTTAAGAAAAGATTAGATTATTTTCAAGCACAAAATGGAATTGCTGACTATGATGATAATATGGATGAAAATGAATTACTTAAAACCATTAGAATTCCTAAAAATATTTTGTTTTTAACTGATAAGTTACCTGGGGCAAATTACATTAATGATGGGAAGAAGAATAAAAAAGAGATGAATACTAGTAAAAAAAATACATTTCCTAATAATAATTTACCTACTATTAAAAGGAAAATTAGTAATAGAGATGAAAATATTAATAATAAAAGTAATAATATTAAATTAATAAATAATGAATCACAAAGTAAGATAAATAACAATAATAATAATAATAGCATTAGTATTAATAATAGTAATATTATAAATAATAATAGTCATAGTGAAGAAAGGAGAATTATTAGTAATAGTCTTAATATTAAAAATAATATTGATAACAGGGAAAATAAAGAAAGAAATGTAAATAATCATAATATTGTTTTACCGATTGATAAAGAAAGTAAAATAATTTCTCAGAGAAAATATCAACAACAAAAAAAAATAAAACAACAAAAAATGATTGAAGGATTAGGATTAAGTGAATTATATAAAATTTATGCTCCTAGTCTTGAAATAAATAATTATGGAAGTAAAATTAATAATAAAAGATCTTATGAATATATTTATCATAAAAATAAGAAACCTTCATATAATTATAATTACAATTATAATTATAATACTAATAATAGTAATGAATATGTTTCTCCTAAAATTATTCCTAATAGAAGATTGAATCCAATTAATAGAGCAAATAATAGAAATATAATTGGAATTAAAATTTAGTTTTTTATATAGCATTTTTATATTTATATTTGATATTGTGACATATTTATCTTTTAAATCATTTTTTTTAAAAATTAATATTTTTCATAATAAAACAATAAATTAAATAAAAAAACAAAAAAAAAAGAAAGAAATTATTAAATAATTAATAATAATCATATATAATAAACTGTTAAAATTTAATATAAAAATACAAATATAATAAACAAGAAATTTAAAAAAAATATACTTTATTGTAAAAAATTAGATAAAAAATCAGAATTATTATTATTTTCATAAACATCAAATTCAATAGTATAAAAATTGAATTTTTCAAAGCCAAAATTTCCAGAACCTCCAAGAACGAAAATTTTATCATCATATTCAAAAATAGAATGTTCACAAACAAATCTAGAATTACATTGATCATAATTGGGTTTAATCCAATTAAAATATTCTAAATCAAAAATCCAAATATCATTTAAAATAAAATTAGAATTTCTTCCTCCATAAATTACTAAAAAATTTAAAGGATTAAAAAAACTAATTCCACAATTTATTCTTTCACAAGGTCCAATACCTTTAAAAGGAATTTTTCCAATTTCACAAGGTTTATTTCCAATTCTAATTAACCATAAATCTTTATAAAAATTTCCATTTTCTTCAATTCCACCGAAAATATAAATTCCTTCAATTTTAGGTTTATTCCCTTTAAATTTATTTAAATTTCCTTCTGGAAATTTATATACATTTAAATCTTTATGAAATTTCAATGAAGGATTTTTTAATACTAAAGCACATGAATGATTACTTATTTTTGGTATTTTTATTATATTTTTATAATTTAAAATAGACCACTTTTTTCTTAATATTTCATAAATCCAAATTTCATTTAAAAATTCTCCTTCTTCATTTATTCCTCCATGAATTAATATGGTATTTCCTATTCCTATTCCAATATGATTTTTTCTCCATGGTATATAATTATTATTTTCAGGATAAAAAAAAGTTCCTTTCTTTAAATCAAATATACATAAACTGATTTTTTTATTTGAATATAAATTCCCATTTTTAATTATATTACCTCCAAATATATATAAATTATCTTGATAATATGTCATTGAATGACCATATCTTGAAAAAGAATTTTCTTCTTTTTCATTTATTTTTTCCCATGATAATATTATTTCATTTTCATCTTCTGTTTTTTTTATATTACATTTCCATAAATCTGAAAAAGATTTACTTTGATATCCTCCATAAATATATATTGTTCCATTTTCTGTTGTTGATAAAGAAAATAATCCTCTTGATGAAGGATGATATTGACTATGAATTATATTAAATATTATTTTTAATTCATTTGATAATTTATCTCTTGATATCATTCTATAATTATTTCTTATTTTTTTCATATTTTCAATTATTGGAATTTTCTTTAATGATATTTTACTTTCTTTTTTTTTATTTGTTTTTGAATCTATTGTTATTGTTCCTGTTATTGTTTTTTTTTCTTTATAATTTTTTAAAAGTGGAATTGAAGTTAATTTACTTATTCTAATTTTTGGCATTAATTTAATTATTTGTTTTTTTCTATTTATTTCTTTTATTTTCTTATTAAAAGAATCAAATTGATTTTCAATTCTTATATTTGAAACTGCATTATAAACTTCTTTATTTAAATTTAATACTTTCTGAGAATTAAAAGGATCTGAATATGAACTTCCATAATTACTTTCACTTGTTGTTATACTTATATTACGAGGAACTTTTTTAAAAATTAATTTTATTCTTTCTTTTTGTATCTCTGATAATGAAGTATATATATTATATTTAGTTGAAATTTCTCTTTCTGCATTTTCAAAATTGTTCTGAGAATATAATGTTGTTAAAAAATCATTACTTTGCTTTTTCTTCTCTAAATTTGAAAAAAATTTTATAGATGATGATAATTTTTTATTATGTGATAAACCACTTCTATAAAATTGAATTGTTTCTAATGTTTTATTTGAATATGATGTACTTCCCATAAATGATCTTTGAGGCCTGTGATATAATAATGGTTTTCTAAATTTTTGAAATCTTATTGATTTTGGAGAAAAACTATATGATGAAGTAATTGTTTGCATTTTATTTTTTTACTTTTTATAAAATTCATTATTTTTCTTTTTGAATAATTATTATTATTATAATATTTTATATAAAATATAATTTAAATTTTATTAAATAAATAAATTAATAAAATTAAAAAGGTTAATAAATACTAATGGAAAATTATTTTTATGTTTTAAAAAAAATCAAATTTCAAATTAGAAATCATTAAATATAAAGTTAAATTATTAATTATATTTAGGTATTTTAAAAAATATATTATTTTAAAATATAAATTATATCAGAAAAATATTGGGGATTGGGGATTGGGGATTGGGG
>JAEEGL017332774.1_pt1 | contig 21061 bp, 12 predicted proteins | sample 9134231 | NCBI WGS metagenome assembly JAEEGL01 (sample SAMN16246548, study PRJNA631951) | gut metagenome | biome: gut microbiome; feature: rumen; material: fiber-attached | host: Bos | place: Iran: Karaj | collected 2018-10 | reverse complement strand
TCTATAAGGAATATTATCTTTAATTAATTCATTATCAATTTTAGTTCCTCCTTTACTATGTAAATCAATTAATATTACTCCTAAAACTTCTTCAATTAATATTATTGCATGTAATCTTGAAATTGAAGGATGTAAAACTACTAAATCACATTCTGGAAATTGACCAATTTTATACAATGATTTTCCTTTTAAAACTATATGATCAATTGTTTTATTTAATTTATTTACTGTTAATTTTATTTCAGGAATTAATTGAATATCATTAACTAAATTAAATGAAGTATTTACCCAATTTAATATTTCTAAAGGATTTGCAGTTGGAATTTTATCATTTAATAAGTCTTCTCTAATTTTCATTAATATTCTTCCTAATTGATTTTGCCCATTTCCTTTAACAACACCCCAAAAAATATTTTTACTATTATTATCATTATAAGTCATAACTAAATCTCTTCCTTCAGTTAATTTTAATCTTTCTTGTAATTCTTTACTTCTTCTAAATTTATCTCTTACTAATTGTTCCATAATTTTAACTTTTTTTTCTTGCCAATCAATAGGATCATTTATTCTTAAAGCAATATTACCTAAAGATTGAAAAGTTTCTGCATTTAATATTGCTCTTCTTGTTCTTTCATCATTACTTCTCGCTGCGTGATATGCATGAGAAACACTTGGATATAATATACCTGAGAAATATACTGGAGTTTGAAAATTATTATGAAGAAAATCAAAGTAGTCTGTAAAGGAATCTATCTTTGATAATTTTTGCTGGTTTAATATTATGTTTGCATCACGCTTATATTCGTTCTCTATCTTTTTTGACTCATCTAATTTACTTAATGTTTGAAATATTGTTTCACGAATTGAGAGGTTTTTATTTGTCATTTTTATTTTATTTTATTTTTTTTTAAATTTTTTTATTGTTAATTAATATTATATTATATTGTTAATGTTATTTTTTTAATAATGGTTTCATACTTTAGTGAAAAAATTTTGAAAAGGGAAAAAAAGAAAGAAAATCAAAAAAACGATAATATTTAAATTTTTTTAAATGTTTAATAAATGTTCTAAGTAATTATTATTTAAATTAAATTTGATTTTATATTTTGCTTTTGTTCTTTCTGCACTTTTATATAAGAAATTATCTCCTAAAATTTGTATTTGAATATCATTAAAATATATTTGAAATAAAGAACCAGGTTTTAAAATAGTTTTTATTTGATTTTTTTTATTTAATATATTAAAAGTTCTTCTACTTTCAAAAATTAATATCCCTCTTATTCCAATATTATTTTTATTATTTGAATTTATTACTTCAATATATGAACCATGTAAATCTGCTTTTAATATTTTTAAAGCTATTGAATCTGGATTTAAATTTCCATTTAATAAATTATTTATATATTCATTCCACATTTTATTCATTGGTAAAAGTGATTCATATAATATATTATTATCTTTTTTTAATTTAGATATTAAATTTTTTGTGTAATTTGACTTATTTTCTCTTTTCTTATTTTTAACTTTTGTTTTTATAAATTTATCTAATACAAAAACTTTTTCTGAAGTATATTCATTTTCAAACACTTTTTCATTAGGAAATAATTCTTTTAAAAATTCTGTGAGATTATTATATTTATTTTCAGGTAAATTTATATTTAATGTATTATATATATTTTTATCTATAATATTTGAAAATAAATTATCTGTTCTTTCAACTTCCATTTCTTTATTTTCTTTTTTCTTTTTCTTTTCTAATTTTTTAAAACTATTATCTAAAAAAGCATCAATATCAAAATTCTTCATTTATTAAAAAAAAAATATTTTATAAATTAGGAAAAAAAATTTAAATTTAATGGAAAATGAAAAAAAATTAGATGATAAAAATATAGAAATAGATAAAATATTTTATAAATTACAAAAAAAAGAAAAAAAACCATTTAATTTGAATTTATCTCAAAAAATAAAGAAAGAAAATAGAAATGTAAAAAAATTAATAATAAATGCTTTTGGAAAAGAAGCAATAACAGAAAAACCTGATTCTTTAAAAAAATTAGAAAAACAATTACAAACATATTTTTTTGGAATTGAAGGGAATTTTACTCATTTAATTCCAAATTTAAGGAATCAATTACTTTTACAAGAAAAAAAAAAATTTGATCAATTAGATAGTAAAATTCCTTTTGGTGATTTAACTTTTTTTAATTTGACTGAAAATGATAAAAATATTACTATTGAAAAAAGAAGAATGAGAAATATTATTAGAAATGAAATTATAAATAGTTCTAATTTTTCCTTATTAAAAAAAACAAATAAAATTAATAATTTATCTCAATTAAAAAGAAAGAAATTATTTAAATTTCATTCTCCTAATCAAAGATATAATACTGATATTTATTTAACTTCTTTTTCAAGAGAGGATTCAAAAAATAATTTTAATCATACTTTATCTTCTTTTAGAAGAATAAAACCTAGTAAAACTATTAGTCATAACATTTTATCTTCTACAAGAAATAATACTTTTACTTCTTTAGTTTTAGATAAAATGAATTCAAAAAAAGAAACAATAAACAATTTAAAAAAAGATATTTATAAAAAAAGAATTTGTTGTTTAATAAAAGAAAATGATAAAAAAAATCAAATTGAACAATATACTATAAAAAAACCATTAATTTTAGATTCTTATTTAAAAGCTTTTAATCAAAAAAAGAATAATTATAAAATAAAAAACAAGAAATTAAATATAAATTCATTTAAAAAATTAAACAATAAAGAATTAAAAGAAAAATTAGATGTTTTTTCTTTTCATGAAAATAAAATATCAAAAAGTTTATATAATATAATAAATAAAAATAAAATTGATAAAGATACAAGTAAATTAAAAAATGATATTGAAGTAGTTTTTGATCAAAAATTTAAAGAAGAAAAAAAAAATAAAATGTTAAAAAAAAATTCAGATGAAGATATTAATGAAAATGATAATTCAAATAATCATTTAGTTGATATAGTTAAAAATTCTAAAATAAAACAAATTCCAAAAGAAATAAGTTTAAAAAAAGGAATTAAATTAACTCAATATATTTTACAAAAAGAAAATGAACAATTTAATGTTGTTAGAAAAAAATTTAAACAAGGGCTTCAATTAATACAAAATATGAAAAGTAAAATTTATATTGATCGTATTAAATTAAAGAATAAAATCGAAGAAAGAGATAATCATGAAAAAGAACTTTTAATACAAGAAAAAATTAATTATCTGAATTATAAAAAAAATGAAGAAAGTGATTAATAAAATAGTTTTATTTTAATTTTCCTAAAATATTAATTAAATATAATAAAAATATATGAAATAAAAAAAAGAAATTAATTATTATTAATATATAAAAAGATATTATTAATTATTTTGGATTATGATTTACAAAAGTAATATTATTTCCTTGACTGAATGAATTTTCAGAATTTGCTTTTTTATTAGCACAAACATTTAAATTATTTGATTCATTAACAAAATCACTATTTTTCCCTTTATCTTCTTCATAAGATTTACTTATATTTAATATATGTTGTTTTCCTCTATTTGTTGCAGCTATAATATTATTAGAAATATAATAATTAATATTAATATGATTAAAAGTATCATTTGAAGTATTTATTATCTTATTTATTGTATTATTATTATTTTTCTTATTTAAATTATTAAAAGAATATAAAGGATCACTAGTATTATACAATTTCTTTTGTCTGAAATTAAAATATATAAAAGGTTTAAACATCAGTTCTTTTTTTAATATTTTCTTTGGTTCATATTTTTGACAAAAAATTTTAGAAAAATTATCTTTCACTCCCTTATTTATTTTATATCCATATAAAATTAATAAAGTTTTATATTTCAATCTTAAATAAGTAGTTTCCCCTAAAAAAATATAAGAAGTGTGATTATAAATTAAAGCACTGACAAAAAAAATAGTAACAATATTAATGAAATTAAATAAGACTGAGAGAATAATTTCAATTTTTTTTTTAAAATTGATAATTTTAAAAAGACAAACAATAAAATTGAATATAGAATGAATATTAAAAAAGCAGATAAAAAAATAGAAGAATTTATAATTATTTAATCCAATACAATTTCCAACCCAAGGACAATGATGATCCATTTTTTCAACACAAATATTACATTTACTACAATGAGTACAACCTAAAGGTCTTGTTATTAAACATGTTGAACAAACTTTTAATATTAATAATTGACCTCTAATAACTATTAATTTTTCTTTAAATTTATAAGGAAATGAAGAATTCTTATAATTTTTTTTTGTTTCATTTTGATTATTATCTATATTTGGAGGTAATATTCCAGGAGAAGAAAATATACAAATTAAACATAATATTAAACTGATTGTTAATAATATTGATTCTATTATTATTATTTTTTTTTTTTCAAGAAATATTATTGATAAAATATATTTTATTAAGAAAAATAATATAAATATTAATCCATGATGATATTCTGAGCCTATGTGAATTATAGAACAATATTTTTTTGTTTTAAAATTTTTTGATTGTAATGATGGAGATAATATTTTTTTTTTGTTTATTAATTCTATTCTTGATAAGTTATTTTGGTTATTTACTATTGAATTTTGTTGATTGTAATTTAAGTTCATTGAATTTTTTGATATGAAATTATTGTCCAAAGGAATATTTTTTTCATTTGAATTCAGCTTTTTTACTAATTTACTCATTATTATTCATAATTTTTTTTTTATTTGTTTTTATTATTGTTTATATTTTATTTGATAATGTTTTATGCAAAAATTAATTATTGTTAATGTACTCAAAAGAAAGAATGGTTTATATTATGAATAATTTTAAATTCAATTAAATCATATTATAAAGTTATATATTTAAGTTAAAAGTTTTATTCTAATATTATAATATTTTTAACATCATCTAATTAAAAAATAAAATATTTCAATTATAAAAACTTATAAATTGTTAATTAAATAAATAATTTGGGAAATGATTGTGAATTAAAAATTCCAAACAATTAAATAAATATAAATAAAATAAATAAATAAATATGTAAAATATAATATAAATATATATTAATTCAATTAAAGAATCAAAAAAGGAAAAATAATAATAGCTCCAAAAATTAAAAATAAATATAAAACCAAAAAATAAATTAATAATTAAAGATAAAAAGATATAAAAAAATGAAATTTCCCAGAATAAAAATATATATCTTAATAACATTAACAATTATAACATATGAGAAAATATTATTTTCACAATCAAATAGAAATTTACAAGAATCTGAAGAAGAAGAATATTATGATGATGAATATGTTCCAATAGAAACATATCAAAGAAGATCAATAAGAATAGGAACAGAAAGAGGATCAGTATATAAAATATTTAAATATTTTATTTCTCCAATAAAAGGTCAAAAAACAAATTTAACAATAGATTTTTATTCAAGAGTAGAAGATGATGTTACATTATATATTTATATTGATGAAGAAGATATATATTATGATCCAAAAAATAAAGTATTTAAAGATTCTATTTATGAAGAACAATGTTATAATCAAGATCAAATTATTATTACTGAAGGTGATTTTTTATCTGAAGAAGGATATATTTATTTAGTTTTTTCTGCTCCTGAAGTAGGAGATTTTAATACTTATATTACTTTATCTTTAGAAAATGAATTATATGAAGTATTTTATATTTTCAGATATACTTATTATAATAATGAAGCTAAAACTTATTATTTCCATATTAATAGTCATAATGAAAATGTTTATTTATATTTACAGTTTCAATCTTTAATTTCTGATCCTAATTGTAATATTAAAATTACTACTGATGATGAATTTCAAAATATTAAATTTTCAGAACATTTAACTCAATTACAATATGGTAAATTTATTTCTCTTGATAAAGGTCAAGACTATTATATTGAATTAACTTTAGATCGTCAAAGACATTATAGTCATGGATATCATTTTGATATTGCTTTCTCATTTAATAAATATGATGATCCTATTATTATTGATTTTGATGAAGGTTTTTCAGAAGAAGCTCCTATTATTATTTCTCAAGATTTATTTTTTTTTATGGATGTTTCTGAATTAGAATATGATAATGTTTTAATAAGAGGAAATTATGTTTATAATAAAATTGAAAGTTATTCTTATTGTTTTTATGATAAATCTTCTCCTCATTCTGCAGCTTTAGATTTTAAAAAAAATGATTTTAAAAAATTAAAAGAAAGTGATTTTACTTCTGTGGCAAGTGATATATATATTAAAATTCCTAGAAATGATAATGATAAAGATAAAAAAATTTTAGGATTTAAAGTTAAATTTAATGCTACTGCTATTAATATGTATGATAATATTGAAAGATTTTATATGATTAAATTATTGAAAGATCCATTATCTTGGAGTAATTTTAATTTTGAAAATGAAAATATATTGTATTTAACTCAAAGTGATTTTGAAAAAAATAATGGTAATGTTTTAATTGCTTCTACTAGTAATTTAAATGGTATTGTAATATTAGATTTTAGTAAAGAAGATTCTGATGCAGAATATTTAGATTATATTCCAATATATAAAAACCAATTTTATATATTTGATAAGAAAATATTACCCGATGAATTAATTTTAATTATAAATGAAGAGGAGTCTTATTGTGAATTTAAACATAGATTTTTTAATGATATAGAAATATTATCGAATTTATTTGATTCATATGGTAGATTATTTACTATAAATGATTGTGGAAAAACATATTTAATGTTTTCACCAGAAAATGAAAACCCATCAGAAGAAGAAAAATTATATATATATTATAGACAAGTATATGGAGATGCACAAGTTTTTTTTGGAAGAATGTATGAATATAATAATGAAATAGAGTCACTTTTAAATCCAAAATATTTTTATGAAAGTTTAAGTTTATTTGACGCAGATGAAGAATTTTATTTAAAAATAATTTGCTCAAAACCTTCTAATATACATTTAATATATTTTGATTCAACTAATACTTTTACTGCAGACACAGGTAATTTTTATCCTATTTATTTAGATTCTAAAGCAAAACCTTATGATGAAAGAGCTTTAGATATGGTTAGTAGGAAATTTGATTTTGAATTAGAATTAATAAAAGATAAAACACAACACATTCAAAGTTTTAATTTTGAATTTCAAGAAAGAAATTTTGAAATAAATTTAAAAAATCCAAAAGTACATTTTTCAGTTACAATGGTAGAAAATGAATCATTAGAATTTAATGAAATAAAGGGAAAAAATTTAGTATTTTTTAAAATAGATTTAGGAGAAGAAGAATATGTAAGATATGAAGAATCAATAAAAATAACAGATATTCCTACAAATAAAGTATTAATATTTCCATTTGAAGAGAGATTAATGGTTCAAACATTTATATTAAAAAATCCTTTTGATAGAATGTGTTTAATATGTATATATAATGATTATAGTTCAGTATATATTCATCCAATTCGTGGATCATGCTTTTATTTAAATGAAAGAGAAACAAAAACTTTAAATTTTCAATTTGGTAATTTATTTAGATTTTGGAGTTCTATTGGAAATGAAGAATTTTATACTGTTTTATATGTTGATGATAATATTGAAATTGATTATAAAATTGAAGAAGGTGAAGATCCTGGTTATGATGATTCTGATGAATTTGATGAGGAAGAAAATGAACCTGAAGAAATTAATGATATCATTGATCCTACTACTTTAAATATTTTGATTTTTATTTTTCTGTTTCTTATATCTTTAGGAATTATTATCATTTTAAGAATTACTAAATTTAATGATGGCCTTAGTGAAATGAAAAGTTATCAACTTGACATTGATAATTAAATAAATGCTTTTTTTGTTATTTAATTTTAATTGTGTTTTTTAATTATTTTGAAAGTTAAAAATAGAGAGAGAAAATTGATTTGTGTTTTTTTTAGTTATTTAATTTAAATTTTTAAAAATAAATTCTTGTTATTTATTCTTTTTTTAATTATTCTATTATCTTTTTTAAATTTTTTCCAAAATATTATTCTCATTTTTAACAAGAAACTCCTTATTATTTTTAATAAAAGCGAATTTTAATTCTTGAATATTTTTCAACTCATCCAAATTAACATTTCCATTTTCAACAAGTAAAAACTGTGGTTTTATTTTTTTAACAAAATCCAAAATATCATTATCAAAATCACATAAAACATAGCAATATAAATATCTTTCTGCTTTCAAAAATTCTAAATCGCTTTTTTTATCAATAACAGCTTTAAAAAAATTATTAGGAATATCATGAACAACATCTCCTTTAATTTGACTAGTTTTATTTAAAATATCATTTTTACTTTTAAAATAATCCCAAAATTCATCGAATTCAGCATCAAATTGCATTTTAATATCATTATCATTAGAATCATTTAAATAATTTCTAATTAATTGTTCTAATAAAGGAAAAGAAATTCTTTTACATTCAGCAAGAAAAACAGGTCTAATTTCATATGTCCAATTCATTGTTTGATGTTCTTCAATATTTATTTTTTGTAATAAAGGCATTTTATCAAATATATTTGTCCAATCATATTCTGAATCAATGTCTTCACAAGTTGCATTTATTATTTTTATTTTTGGACAATTTATTTCTTCTAATATAGGAAATAAATAATCTGAAGATATATCATAAAATGTTATTTCTTGTAAATTTACACATTTTGATAAAAATGCTTTTATTTTTGCTTCTGATGATTCATCATCATAATTTATTATTATTGCTTCTACTTTTGTTATTTTTGATAAATCGAAATTTTCTGTTATTTCTCCTTCAAAATCTGATAGATTAAATACTGTTGCGTTTGGTAATGGAATTAAATATTGAATTTTTCCATGAGGATACATTTCTAAACTTTCTTTATTTAATTCCATTAATTCTTTTAATTTTTCATATTCTTCTGTTCCATACCATTCTAATTTCTTTATTCTATTTTTATATTTTTTTGAATATTCTAAAACACTTTCATATGAAATATTATTTAAATTTATGTGATTTATTAATGGACTTTCTATTTGCTTTTCTATTAGTTCTTTTGATAAGAAATCAAATGAATTTTCATCTATAATATTTGGAATATATTTAAATAAATCTAAATTATTTATATAGTCTAATTCTTTGCTTTCATAAATTTCATATTGGAAAGATGAATAAGTTATTTGAGATAATATTAATGTGTGTAATTTTATATCATTATTTGTATCTAATTTCATATAATATAATTCTTTGTTTTTCTGTTTTTCATTTATAAATGTTGAAACTGATTTTGCAAAATTTTCATCTGTGATTTCATCTTTTTCTCTTAAATCATTTAAACATATTTTATTAAAGTAATTTACATATTTTGAATCTAATATTGAGGAAAGAATGGTGAATTTATTGAAATATTTAAGAAATAATTTAGTTTGCTCAACATCAATATTTAATTTTGAAGAAACTTTTAAAATTTCATCATTGCTTTTACTTTTAATAGCATTTTCAATTATTTCTAAAATGGAATTTTCCATTTATTAAAAATAAAAAAACTCAAAAAAAAAGAATTATAAAAAACATAAAAATGAAATATCCTAAAAAATCTTTTCTAAAAAAACAATAAAAAAAAAAATTAAATAAATAAATAAAAAATATGTTACGTTTTGGAATAGGACAAGGAAAGACAAGAGGAGCATCAAATTTTACATGTTTAACATCAGCAGAGAGAGCATCATCAATAACATTATTATCAGATAATTCAATAGCAGCAATAGATGAATATGATTTAGTAATATGTAATTCTGAAACATTTAATGTTGAAAGTCGTTTTCCTTATTCAATTTTTTTATATGGAATATTAGAATTACCAAATAATAAAATTGCTTGTCCAAGTGAAGATTCAAAAATAATTATTATAAATAAATTAGATAATAATAAATTAGAATTATATCAAACTTTAGAAGGACATAATCAAAGAGTTCATCAAGTAATATTATTAGAAAATAAAGATTTATGTTCTTGTTCTTTTGATGGTTCAATTATTATATGGAAATTAAATGAAGAAAATAAATATATTTTACATAAAAAAATTATTGTTGGTGAAATAAGACAAAGTACAAAATTTGATATGAAAACAATGAAAATGGAAAGTGTTGAAGCTGCAAGATTTATTGATTCAATATGTCAAGTTTCAAGTAATTTAATTTTATGTTCTTCTAATTCTTTTGTTGAAAAACCAGGATATGTTAAATTTGTTAATATTGATAATGGAACTATAGAAAAAAAAATAATGTTAGAAATAGGAAATTGGATTACTATGGTTAAAATCAATGATGATTATGTTTTTATTGGAGGATTAAATTTAATATATTTAATTAAAATAAGTGAAATGAAAAAAGTAAAAGAAATAGATTGTAAAATTAGAAGAAGTGGAAATGTAACTTGTGTTTATAAAAGTAAAGATAATAAATATATTTATGCTGGTATTACTGAAGGTTCTGGTGATAATGCTTCTTCTAGATTGTTTAAATATGTTATTGATGGTGATGATGTTAAAGAAGAAAAAAGAGGTTTTGATGAACCTGATCTTATTTCTTGTATTTGTAAATTAGATAATGGAAAAATTATCACTGGACCTAAAGTTAAAGTTATTGATGATTTAGTTTAAAATTTGAATTTATTTATTTAAAATTTTTTGAGGGTTATTTTTTTATTATTTATTTTTGAAAAATTAATTTTATGTTTTTTATTATTTTTTTTTAAATTGTTTAATATAATTTTTAATTCATTTACTCAAATTAATTTGTTATAAATAATAAATAAATAAAACCAAAAAGATAATAAATTTAAATAATAATTTTTTAAGCAATTTGGAATTCTGAATATAAAGGGAAATGATCACTAACATAGATGCCTTTATTTTTATTAATAACACTTTCCTCACTGAAAATTTTAACATTATTTAAACTCACTTTATTTTGAGAATCAATATAAAACATATAATCCCATCTTTTAAAAGCAATTCCAGTGAATTCATGATAAGTATTATCATTATTAATTAAATTAAATCCAGCATCTTTAATTAATTGAATAATAACATCATTTTCATCACAATAAAAGCATCCACCTAAAAAGATAATAACATTATTATTATATTTAAAGATTATTTTTTTAACTTCATTTAATAAAACTCTAACAGAAGGTAAATGAGCATTCATATTTACATGATCTAAATGAACGTTAAAGAATAAATAATTATAATTAAAATCAATTTTTTGTAAAAAACACCAAGTACAAATTCTAGGGAAAAAATTATTAAAATCATTTGAACCAGGAACATTAGGTGTTGAACTTAACCAAAATTGACCCCAATCAAATAAGGTAAATTTATTTTTATTATATGCAATACTTATTTTTTCACTTGATTCGCTTTTGTCTCTATATATACCTATACAATTAAATATACAATCTATTGAATTTGATATATCATCGTATTGTTTTCTTGTCATTTCTTGGAAAAATATTATATCTGCTTTTGATTTAAATATTATTTCTATCATTCTTTCTTTTCTATTATACCATATATTATTTCCATCTGTATTATTTAAATATCTGATATTCACATTTAATATTCCTAAAATTTTGCTTTTATCTTCATTTAAATAATTAAATATTTCATTTGATGTTTTATAATTTTCATATGGTTTTCCATACCATTCTATTTTATTATTATTATTATTATCATTATTATCATTTTCATTTTTATAGAAAAATTTATATTCAAAAGGAAATTGATTTTGTTTTATTGGAATATTTGCATAAAAGTATTTTTTTCCATTAATAACTTTTTTTTTTAATTTTAATCCTCTATTAGAATCCCAATTACCTAAAGAATCAATATTTCCAGTAACATAAAAATCTTTATTTTCAATTTCATCATTAATTTCAATTAAGAAAGGATAAAGAACAATATGATCACTTGTAAAAGATAATCTTCTTTTATTTATTTCTTCTTTTAACTTATCAAATTCTTCAGGATAAATACTTTTTTTTTTTTTTAATTTTCTATTTTTTGCACTTTCTAAGGTTGAATCTGCAGGAATAAAACTATCAGAAGCATAATCTTCATCATTTTGATTTTCAGGGAAAATTAAATAATCTTCATTTTTTTTTTTTTTATTAACATTTGGTTTTTTTATTTTTTTTGGTATTTTATTATTATCTAATATTTCTTCTGGATTTGCTTCTTTATTTCTTTTATCATCATTTTCATTTTCTGCTTCTGGTGTTATTTCAAAGGGATGTTTATTTTTTTTTGGTAAAGGAAAATTATTAAAATTTGTTACTAATGATAAATCTGATTTTTCTATTAAAAATGAATTTGGATTTAATTTTCTTATTTCATTTAATTCTAATTGTAATTTCTCATTTTCTTCTTTTTCTTTTTCAATTTCTTCCATTTTTACTAAATTTAATTCATTATTTGATGATTTTTTTTCTAAAAATTCTTTTTTCATTTTTATTCTTTTTTGTCTTTCTAAAATTTCATTTTCATATTCTTCTGTTATTCTTCTTTTTTTAATTTTCAAATTTTTTTCTTCATTATTAATATTATCTTTTATTTCTTCTAATTTTTGTTGTTTTAATTCTCTTTCTTTATATTCTTTCTCATTTATTTCTTTTAAAATTTGTTGTTTTTCTAAATATAATTCTATTTCTTTTTTAAATTTATCTTTTTCTTCTTCTAATTCTTTTTCTATTTTTTCTTTTTCTTTAATGTCTTTGTCTATTGATTCACTTTTTTCTTTTTGCATTTTTAATAATTCTTCATTTTCTTTTAATAATCTTTCTCTTTCTTCATTTAATTTTTTTAAAGAATTACTTTCTTCATCGAATTTCATTTCTTGTTTTTTTTTTCTTTCATATTCTTTTTCAACATTATCAAATAAATCATTGAACAAATTTAATTGTCCTTTTCTAAATTTTTTAGCATGATTATCTAATTGAAAAGATAAAATAAAAGTTAAATTTCTATCAATCATTTTAGTTCTAGCTCTTTTTAATCTTCTTTCATAATATTCAGTTTTTTCATCAATAATCATTAAATCAATATAAATTAACATATCTTCTGAAGTACAATCCATCAATTTCATTATTTTATTCATTGAATTTTTTTCTATATCAATTTCTTCTTCTTGATCAATCATTCTAATATTAAAAACATCTTCTTTTAAAAATATTTTATCATATTTAATATGATTTACTGATATTTCTCCTCCATAAATTTCTTCTTTTTCTTCACTTTCTCTATATAATATTATGTAATTTTGATATTCCATTGGAAGTTTTCCACACATTTTCATTATTTTTATAAATATTGATTTTGTTATTTTTATTTTCCTTGTTTTTGTTTTGTCTTCGTTCAAAAAATTCACATTAAAATTTAGATATTTGTCTTCTGTTCCTTGTTTAAATATATTCTTTATTTCAACAGTTTTCTTCTTCTGACTTGATCTCATGTTTTTTTAATTTATTATTTCCCAATATTTAAATATAATGGATTTAGATACATTAATTTTGGATGTATAATTTAATTTTTATAAAAATAAAAATACATTGAATTAAAATTATTATTTTCCATTTTTTAATTAAATAATTACAAATTATAAAAAACATTAAAACATAAAAAAATTAAAAAAAATAAAAACAATTAAAATATTAAAAAATTTTTTTAAAACCCAAAAATAAAAACTATTAAACACTCTTTAAAAAAAAAATTTTATTCTAAAACAAACTTTTGAATAATTTCAGCAACTCCTCCTTCTTCGAAATTTTTAGTAGAGACATACTTAGCATGTTCCTTAAGAGCATCTTTAGCATTAGCAACACAACATCCTAATCCAGCAGCATCAATCATAGTAACATCATTAAAATCATCACCAATAGCAATAGTACTTTTCATATCAATATTTAAAAACTCTGCAATCATTTTTAAAGCATTTCCCTTAGTTACACCTTTAGGATTCATTTCTAAATATCTATTTGCTGAAAATGCAATTTCTATTTTATCTCCAAATTTTTCATAAATTTCCTTTGAAATATTTTTTAAATATTCTAAATCAAATTTACAAAAAAGTACTTTCCCAAAACTTTTATCTTTTAAATCTTCTAATTTTTCCCAACTAATATCAATATATTCTTCATGATGTAATTCTTTCTTTTTAAGTTCAGCTTCAATATTTCTGAAAATATAACAATTTTCACTGTCATATAATTGATACATAACATCATATTTTTTTCCAAATTCTAATATTTCTTTAGCTAAATCAAATGATATTCCATTATATTTAATTATTTTTCCTGTATTTTCAACAATTAAAGCACCATTTAATAAACATGAATATTCATTTTCCATTCCTTCACTTCCTATTTCTTTCATTATTGGCTTTGCTAATTTAAATGAACGTGCAGAGCATATTACAAATTTTACTCCCTTTTCACGAGCTTCAGTTATTGCTTTTTTATTTATATCTGGAACTTTATCTTGACCTTTTACTATTAATGTCCCATCTAAATCTGAAAGGATTAATTTATATTTTAATGCATCTGACATTTTTTTTCTATATTTTTCTATTTTAATGGTATTATTATATACGTTTTTTATTTAGTTTTTTTATTTTTTTTTTATTTGTTTTCTTTTTTTTTATTTTTTAAGGTGTTAAATTAATATGTTTTTTTAAATTTATTATTGATAATGTATTTTTTATATCATTTGTGAAATACAAACTTTTCATTTTTTAATACCCACAAATATATAAAAATATTATGAAATACAATTAATTAAAAAGTTTCACTACTAGCACTAATTAAATCCTCATTTTTTTTAGAATTATCTTTACTATTTTCAGAATTTAAAAGTTTTTTCTCTTCTTCTTCTTCTTGTTCATTTTGATCATTTGATTTTGACTCAGAACTGAAACCATCATGATAATTTTCCATATATAAACTATCTAAAGGTCTATTTCCAGTTTCATAAGAAAGTAAAAATGAGAATAAAAAAGAAATAAAACATAAACTTGCAATTAAATAATAAGCTATTTTATAATTTTTATTATGAATTATGTATAATATTACATTTGAAAAAAAACAACTTAAACTAAAAATCATTATTAAAAATCCTAAAGCTAAATCTCTTATTCTCATACAAAAAAATTCAACTATATATGTTATTGTGATTGATAATGAAGTTAATGAAAATATTAAATGTAAACCTATAAATATTGGATACATAGATTTTAATATTATTGAAATAAAAGAAAAAATTGATGAAAACAAAAAACACATTGACATTGTTTTTTTTCTTCCTATTTTAAATTTTTCAATAATATAACATAAAGGTATCATTCCTATTAAACAAATTAAATTTATTATTAATTGATTAAGAATAATTTTTTTATTTAAATCAAGTTGAATTCCATAAATTGATATTTTAGTTAAATGATTTAAATTATATAAACTAATTAAACTAAATGAAATAGTAAATAAAAAATAAATTAATATTAAAGTAGTATTTTGATTATTATGATTCATTAAATATCCTAATTTATTTTCAACATGTTTAAAAGCATTATTATCAAAAATATCATTAGTAATTTTTCTTTTTTCTTCTTCAGTAATAATATTTCTTTTATTAATATTTTTTAATATTTCAAAACCTTTTTCATTTTCTCTTAAATAAATTAAATGACGAGGAGAATCAAATGAAAAAAAAAAGTTAAAAAAACATTGTACAATTACAAAAAGAGTTAGAATAAATAATAAAATTTTAATTCTTTTTTCTTCATAATTAGGCATAATAATAAATATTAATAAACATTGAATAAAAGAAGGTAAAATATAGAATATCCAAATAAAAAGAGCATGGAAATTTCTATAATAAATATTTCTATATTCAATGAAAATTATAATAGAAGTAGGAAGACAAAATCCTAAACCTAACCCAATTAAAATTCTAATAATTATCATAGAAATTTCATTTAAAAAAAAAATCATAATAATATGTGAAAATAAAATAATAAAAGGAGAATATTTTAATAGTAAAGTTCTTTTTGATTCCATATTTCCTGCTGTCATTGAACCGAAAGAAAAACCTAAAAATATTACTGAATTTAAAAGAATATTTTCAAAGTCCGATAAATTTAATTTTGTTTTCATTAATGTTGATAAATTTGAATAAAGGGTAAATTCTAATCCTGTTATAAATATTGATAATGATGATAATATATATGAATATAATTGATAGTTTGAATATGGAGCATTGTCTTTTATTTCTCTTATTGTTGCTGGTTTTAATTTTGGGTTTAGGTTGGTCATTTTTTTTTCCATTTGATATAATAATATATTTTTATTTTTAATATACATTTGCAATTAAATTTTTATTTAAATTTATATTTTTTTTTAAATATTACTTTTTTTTTGGATTTATTTAAGTTTAATTAAGTTGGGAAAGAAATTTAAATTATTATTTTATCTTGTTTAGTAAAAAATTTATATTATTATCAATTTGTTTAATTATTTAAATAGAATTTTAATTATCTTCATTTTGAATCATTTGTGATTTTTCTTCTAAATTATTTAATATTTGCGTTAAAGTTTCATTTTTTTTAAGATATTCTAAAAGATTTTTGATATCATCAAATAAACTAAAATTTTGGAAATTTAAAGTCTGAACAATAGATTTAATAATTTTATTTCTGGATTTAAATATATTAAAATCTTTATCTTCAATTTTATTATTTTGTGAAGAAATTAAAATTTGAAAATTTTGAAAAGAATATTCAAAACTAATAGTAAAATTTCTAACAGTAATTTTATTTAAATAATTATTTTCTTCTAAATATAAAACAGAAATAAATAAATAAATTTGATATATAAAAAATTTATCTATTTCATCATTATTAAAAATATTTACAAATATTTCAAATTCATTTTTAAAACAAAAACCAATATAATAATAAGATAATAACTGTTTTGCTAATAAATTAAATTCATTTTGATTTTTCCATTCTTTTAAAATTTCAGTATAAATTATTTTAAAATAATTAAAAAATTTTTCTTTTATTTCTTCTTCATAATCGTCTTCAATTTCTAATAATGAATCAGAAATAATTTTTTCTTTTAATTTTCCAGTACTTTCAAATTTATGTTTAACACAAAATTCATTTTTAATTATTTCTTTATTTATATTCTTATCCATTAAAGATTCTTTACTTGTTTCTTTTGTTTTGTAATTTTCTTTCTTTTTTATTTTTGGTTGTTTAACAGAATTTATATTTTTTTTATTTTCATTATCATTTAATGCATATAATAATACTGAAAGACTATCTTTTGGAGTTTGAATATTATTTACCTTTTTCTCATTTTTATTTTTATTTATTTTTTGATCTATTAAATACTTTGCCATTGATTCAATTTCCTTTGAAACAGAAATTTTGGTATTTTCATTCATAATAAGATAATTTATTCATATAAAAAAAAATAAAATATAACAAATAAAAATAATATATAAAATAAAAAAATAAATATATTGAAATTCCAAAAAAATTTATTATTTATGTTAAATTAAATTAAATAAAAAAAAAGTTTGTTTTATTTTAGGATATATTTTCAATATTTTTCCTTTTAAATTCTAATTCAAGTGAATTCAATCCATCTTTTAATTGTTCAACTTCATTCATTAATTGTTTGATATATTGATTAGAATTACATAATTCAATAGATAAATTATTTTTATCATCAATTAAATTTAAATTTTTTTTATTTAAAATATCAATATCTCTTTCCATCATTCGAATATGTTTTGCACATTCTTTATTTTCAATAATAAAAATTTGTAAATTTTGTCTTAATCTACAATTATCTTTATTTAATTGTTGAATATCTTCCATTAAAAGATTAATATCTTTTTCATTTGCTAAATCTTTTGTTTTATAATAATCAATTGTTTTATTAGTATTAATTTTTTCTTCTCTTAATTTATCATATTCATTTGTTAAATTATTTATTTCTTTTAATATTGATTTATTTTTATATTTTAAATCTTCAATTAATTTTGATGAATAATTTAAATCTTTTATTTTTGAATTTAAATCTCCTTTTAATTCTGCTATATCACCTTCAAAATGTAATATTTGAGATTTTAAAACATTTATTTCTCTTTCTCTATCAAATAATCTATTATTATCTATTTCTGATTTATTCATTATTTCTTTAATTTTTAAATTTATTTCTTCATTATTTTTTTTCATTTCTTCATTTTTATTTTCTAAATCTAATATTATTTTATTTTTTTCTGAATTTTCATTTGATAATAATATTTTTGCTTCTTCTAAAATTTTCATTTGATCTTTTAATTCAGTTATTTCATTTAATAAATCTTTTTTATTATTTTCCATTTCTTCTTTTTCTTCTTTTAATTTTAAAACTAATTTTCTTAATTCTGTACTTTCAGCATTTTCATTTTGCATTTTTGTTGATAAATAATTTCTTGAATTTTCGGTTTCTGAGATTATATTTTTTAATTCTTCTATTTGATTTCTTAACATAAGATTATTATTCTTTAATTCATCATTCATTTCTATCATTTTATTTAATTCTTTTTCTAATTCTTTGTTTTCAATAATATTACTTTGATTTTGTTGTTTTAAATCATCAATTTCACTTTTTAATTTAATAACTTCAATATTATCATCAAATATATTTCTTTCATTACTTTGTTTTTCTTCTTCAATCATTTTAACTTTATAATTAATAAAAAAAAATATTATTTAAAAAAATTAAATATATTTAACAATACTTGATATAATTTGTTTAAAGAAAAATATAAAACAAATAAACTTTAAATTTCAAAAAAAAAAATCTATTTATTTTTTAATACCACCAGATAATTTTTTTTCAACATCTTCAACTTTTTTTTTAATATTTTCATCAACACGAAATTTATTATCTTCATTTTGATTTTGTCTTCTTAATTTAGCTCTTTCTAATCTTTTTTTTAATCTTTCTTCTCTTTGTTTTTTTTCTTCATCATTATATTGAGTTGTATTTCTTTTAAATTGACTATTAATTGTAATTGGAGATGAAATTCCTTTTTTTAATTTATCATTTTCATCTTTTTTATCTAATAAGTCTTGAATTCTATTTTCTATGCTTGTTGATAATAATGTATTTGATTTTGGTTCTTTGGTTTTTTTTAATATATTATTTATATTATCTTCTGATTGGGTTATTGGGTTTTTTTCTAATTCTTTTGATAAATTATTTATTGATTCTTCTATTGGATTTTTTTCATTTTCTGAGTTTTCATTTTTTATAAATTCTTCAATTGGATTTTTTTCTATTTCTTCATTATTTATTTTTTTTTCTTCTTTAATTTCATTATAATTTAATTCTTTGTTATTTATTTTTTCATTTTCTTTAATATTTGATTTTTCTTTTTCTTTATTATTTAATTTTTCATTTTCTTCAATATTATTATTATCTAATTCTTTGTTATTATTTTTTTCTAGATCTTTAAATACTTCTCTTTCTAAACTTTTTGTTTTAATATGATTTAATGTAAGATTATTATTGTTTTTAAGATTTAAATTATCATTTTTTTCATTTTTAGTATTATATATATTTTTTTTTGATTTAATATCTTCTGTTATAAGATCTTCAGCTTCATTAATTGTTCTTTCTTCATCTTTATTTTCATTTTCACTTTCCATAATAATTGACATTGGGTCATTTCCTTTATAAAATGTTTTTTTAAGTTGTTTCTTTTTATTTACATCAATTAATTCTTCTTTCTTATTTTCAATTTTATTTAAAGGAACTTCATTATTATTATTATTATTTTTATTTCTTTCTAATTCATTTTCTTCTTCTTCATTTCTATTTGATTGACAGCATAGAATATTTCCCATTTATTGCAATTTATATTTTTAGAATTATGATTAATTCAATTAAAAAATAAATATTAAAAAATTATAAAAATATATAATAATAAATTTAGCATTTATTTTTATTTTTATAATATATATAAGAAAAATCATATAAATAAATAATAATTATTTAATAAAATTGCAAAACTTTGACTTAATCCAATAATTGTAATAAAAATTCAATTACTTCCCTTTGATTAAAATAAGGTAAATATTCATGATAAAAGATTAAATTAATAATACATTCTTTCATTTTATCATTATTATCTTTTTCCAAAGTAATTAAATATTGATCAAAATAATAATTAACTATTTTAAAAATAGCCATAGGAGTATATAAACGAACATTAAATGTTTTTTTGGTTACTGTATTTCTTAAAAAAATTTTTGGTTTAATTTCTTTACGACAATCAACACAAAAATAAGTAAGAGGTTTTAATTCTATTTTACATTTTTCACAACCTAGAACTATTGTATTTACTTTTGAATTACAATTATTACAAGCCTTTGCTAGTTGTATTGTTTTTCCACAACATTCATCACATAAATCATATATATCTTGTATTTTTTCTTTACAAATTTCACATGAATTTATTATTGTTATTTGAGTTCCCATTGATTGAGAAAATTTTATATAAAATTCCTCATTTTTAACTCCATCTTGACAAAAATTATATTTTAAAAATATTTTATATTTTTTTTCTTCACTTTTCTTCTCTTCTTCTTCTTCTTCTTCTAATTTAGTTTCTTCATTTTTGTCATTTTGTTTTTCCATTAAATATTTTTTAACTTCAATTTGAATATTTATGAATGAATTAACTAACTTTAATATATTTTCATTTGGAAAAATTGAGTTTGCAATTATGAATTCCATTAATTCATTATATATATTTAATAAAGTATTTTTATATTCAAATGATATTTCTTTTTTTAAACATAATTTATAAATAAGAGATAATAAAATACTTATATATTCTCTTGGAAAAAATAATTGTTTTTCATTT
>JAEEGL012966456.1_pt1 | contig 21061 bp, 16 predicted proteins | sample 9134231 | NCBI WGS metagenome assembly JAEEGL01 (sample SAMN16246548, study PRJNA631951) | gut metagenome | biome: gut microbiome; feature: rumen; material: fiber-attached | host: Bos | place: Iran: Karaj | collected 2018-10 | reverse complement strand
TCTGCCGGTCGCCCCCGAGCACATCCCGGTAATAGCTGTCGGTGAATCCTTTCAGATCGATATTCATCGCATCGATCAGGCCTTCCAGTTCATCCAGCACGGATAAAGAAGCGGTCCCGTTCGTGACGAGCACGGTCTTGAGCCCCTCGGTTTTGGCGAGGCGGGCGGTATCGCGCACGAATTCATAGCCGATCAGCGGCTCGTTGTAGGTGAAGGCGAGGCCGATGTTTCCCCTCCCCCGCAGCCTGAGCGCAAGGGCGACCAGCTCCCCGGGCGAGACGGTCTCCGCCGTTTCGGCGAATCCGCGCGCTTCATCCGACCAGGAGATCTCGTGATTCTGGCAGAAGGGGCAGCGCAGATTGCAGCCGAAGCTGCCGACCGAGAGTATCAGGCTGCCCGGGCAGAACCGCGCCAGGGGCTTTTTCTCGATGGGATCGAGGGCGAGCGAGGTCACGCGGCCGTAGTTGAACGCCTCGACCCGGCCGTTTTTTGCCTTCCTTCCCCCGCAGAAGCCGAGCCGGCCCTCCTCGATCCTGCAGTGCCTGAAGCAAACGCCGCATTCCGCCATGGTTTTCTCCTCAATAATGCCTGACGACCTCGAACCTTTCGAGGCTGTACGGCTCGTCCGCGCGTATGCCGCCCTTCTGTCGGGCGATCCTCAATTGATCCTCCACGGTGTCCACGCCGTCGAGATTCGGGAGCAGCAGCCCCCGCCTGCGGCCGGCGGTGACGATCACGCCGTAGCGCCTGACGTCGAGCTGCTCGGATGAGGAGATCGGCTCGAGCTCGCCGAGGACGTCCACTGTGATCTCGAGGCTTGAAAGCTCATCCGGCGAGACCGGCGGGAAGCGCGGGTCGCGCGAGCAGGCGCTGACAGCATTTTCGATGATCTCTTCGGCGACGCTCTCCTCGGTCGCCATGATCGTGCCGATGCAGCCGCGAAGCTGCCCGTGCTTATGGAGCGAGACGAACGCTCCGGCGCGGCGGGTCATGAGCTCGTCCGGCAGGCCGTCCGGGACGGGGATCTGCTCGTGCCGGAGGACCCAGCTTTCGACCGAGGCCCTTGCAAGACGGACGTAGGCGTCGCTCTTCCCGGCTTTCTCGCGGCATTCGAGCGCCGTTTTTTCTAAATAAATATCGAGAAAACGCCTTTTTTCATCCTCCACGCCCGGATAGAAGGTGCAAACGCCGTAGCCGACGCCGGTGACGTCCTGATGGGAGAGCGCCTGCGCTTTGACCCGGAGCCCGTCGAAGGCCCCGGCCATGATCACGAAGGAGCGGTGCCCGCATTCGGCGGCGCGGTCGAGGAAGGCTTCGCTAAAATCGAAGAGCTCGCCGAAAGCCGCCCTTCCCATAACGTCCATGATGCGGCGGTCGTACTCCGGCCCCTCCTCGGCAAAGCCGTATGGGCCGTAGGTCTGCAGCTTGTGGGAGAGATCGCCGCTTGCGATGATGACGACCCTGCGGCCCAATTCGTCCGCGGTGCGCGCGATGAGCTGCCCGAGGCGGTAATGCTCGGTCAGGGGCAGACCGGAGAGGCCGATCCTGACGAGCTTGCCGCCTGAAAATTGCTTTCTGATAAAGAAGAGCGGGACCGTGACGCCGTGATCGAGCGAAGCGTCCCTCTCGCCGAGCGTTCCGGCCGGGAAGCCCGCGGCCTCGGCCGCTTCCGAGAGGCGCTTAACGAACTCGGTATCGTACTGCTCCGAAAAGCGCACCTCCGGCGCACGGAACTGCTTAAAGCTCCCCTTGGCGCCGCTGCCGGGCGAGATATGGAAGTAATCCGCATACATTACGGAGTGCGGACTGGTGATGACGAGCGTGTCCGGCCGGAGCCGGGCAACCTCGTCGGCGACCCTTTCATACGCTAAGGTGGTTTCAAGGATCTGTTCCTCGCTCCCCTTCCCCACCTCCGGAACGATCATGGGCGGGTGCGGGACCATAAACGCAGCAATGACGGACATTTTTTCGCCTCCCAATTAGCCTTTCTGTTATCTTTCAAAAAGCTTCAGCAGCTTCATTTTCTTCTCCCCGGCCTTTCCCGAATAGGGATGCTCGCGCAGCGGCAGGTTGAAGCGCGTTCTGCCGGTCAGCACGGTCTGCGGGTGGGTGAACTCCCTAAAGCCCCATTCGCCGTGGTACGCGCCCATGCCGGAATGCCCGGTGCCGTTGAAGGGCACGCCCTTGACCATCATGTGGATGCAGACCTCGTTGATGCAGCCGCCGCCGAACTGCAGCGTGCTCATCACGCGCCTTGCCCATTGCTTATCCGAGGTGAAGACGTACATCGAGAGCGGATGCTCGCGGCTTTCGATCACTTCGAGTATGGCGCCGACTTCCGCGTCCTTAAACGGGACGACGGGCAGCAGCGGGCAGAAGAGCTCGTGGCGGACGATGTCCTCATCGGGATCCACGGGCCAGATCACGGTAGGCGCAAAGCGGAGCGCTTCCCTGTTTCCCGTGCCGCCGAAAACGACGCGGTCCCGGTACTGCGCGGTGAGCCGCTCGCATTTATCGTAGACGGCCGGGGTGATGAGCTTGGGATACTCCGGGTTCTCCTCGGTTTTTTCGCCGATCTGACGGATGAATTCGCTTTTTAATTCCTTCAGAAACTCCTCCGCGACCTCCTCGGCGACGGCGATCTGGTTGATATTTATGCAGATCTGCCCGGCGTTGCAGAGCTTGAAGAACGCGATCTTGCGCGCAGCATCGCGAAGGTCCGCATCCTTGCGGACGATGCACCAGTTGCCCGTTTCGCCGCCGAGCTCGAGCGCGACCGAGGTCAGGTTATGCGAGGCCTTCTCGAGCACGTGCTTCGCCACGGCGGGCGAGCCGGTATAGAAGATCTTGTCGAAGCGCTCGTCGAGGCACATATCCGCGGCGTCGTGCCCGCCGTCGACGACGGTGACGTATTCCTCGGGGAATGTATCGGCGATCAGCTTTTTGAGCGCTTTGGTGCTTTCCTTCGATTTGGAGCTGGTTTTGAGCACCGCGGTGTTGCCGCCCGAGATGCTCGCGGCGAGCACGCCGAGCGTCAGGAGCACCGGGAAATTGAACGGGCTTATGATGGGCGAAACGCCGTAGGGGAGCTTATAGACGGTGGTGTTCGTGCTCGGGAAGCACATCAGCCCGCTGAAATGCCGTTCCGGACGCGCCCATTTCTTGATGCCCTTGAGTATCTCATCGACCTCGACGATCACGGGCCCGATATCGCAGAGATAGGCTTCAAGGCCGCTCTTGCCGAGGTCGGCACAGAGCGCTTCTTCGAGCATCGCCCGGTTGTCGAGCACCGCCTGCTTCAGCTTCTTGAGCTGTTCGATGCGAAAGCCGACGTCGAGCGTGGCGCCGGTGCGGAAGAACGCCCGCTGCTTTTCGACGAGCGCGTGTACAATCTCCTGTGTGTATGCCATTCTTTCCTCCTTCCGATCGTTACCCGCCTTAGTTTTTTCCTTCCCCGGCGGCGTTTTTGCGCTCGAGGAAGCGGAGCAGCTTTTTGTGCTGGCTTTTAAGATACAGGCTCCTGACCGGCGGCAGCGCGTTCATAAGGAACCTGCTGGGCAGGTACACCGGGCAGGGATAGACCTGCTTTTTGCCCTTTTCTGCGCCGCGGATCGCCGCTTTGGCGACCTCCTCCGCCGTCTGCACCGGGAAGGGCTTATCCACCTTATGCCCCGCGCCGCCGACCTCGAAGAAGTTCGTTTTGGTCGAAACGGGGTAGATGCAGGTGAGCTTTAGGTTCTTCGGCGACTCGATGCGGATCGCCTGCTGGAAGCCCTTCATCGCGAACTTGGTGGATGCGTAGAGCGCGTAGCCGGGAAGCGCCATCTCGCCCATGGCGGAGATGGTATAGACGAGCCGCCCCTCCCGCCCGTTTAGATGCGCAAGGTACTTGGAATAGCTGTACATGCATGAGAAGGTGTTGAGGCGAAAGATTTTCTCTATCCGCTCCCAGTCCGCATAATCGTAGCGCTCGTAATAGGGCGCCCCGGCGTTGCACATCAGGATATCGATTTTTTCAAACTCCGCCTCCGCCTTTTCAAACAGGGCGTCCGTCCCCTCGCGGCCGCTGAGATCGCACGGGAAGAGGATTACGTTTTCGCCGAAGCCGGTGAGCTTTGCTATGCTGCGGCTGGCGGCGATTATGCGGTTGCCGTTCTCCGGTGCGGCGAGCATCCGGAGCATTGCAAGGCCTATGCCGCTGGATGCGCCGGTGATGACGATATTGCTGTTTTTTATCATGCCGTGTTCCTTTCCGTCACTTGTATGAGAGCCGCTGAACGAGCTCGTATGCCTGCTTTATAACGGTCTTGAGGCTGCCGACCCTGTCGCAGTCGCCGACGAAATAGAGATTTTCCCGGTTAGGCCTGCCCTTCCTGTCCTTGAAGGCGGCGAAGCGCCCGTCCGGCGAATAGCCGACCGAGAGTATCACGGAATCGGCCGGGACGGTCCGCTGCCCGTCCTTATTGCGGATCACGACGCCCTCGTCGGTTATGGCTTCGCAGACGGAGCCGAGGTATGCGCTCACCTTATGGAACCTTAAAAGCTCCCGCAGCATCGAGGAATTCGCCATGCAGATGCCGCGCGCGCCGACGAGGTGCTCCGTCATCTCGATCACGGTTGGCTGTTTGCCCCGAAGCGCGAGCTCATACGCGATCTCGCAGCCGGTAAGGCCGCCGCCGATGATCGCTACGCGGTCGCCGACCTCCTTTTCGCCGTTCAAAAACTCCTCCGCGGTCATAGCCCTCTCCGCGCCGGGTATCCCTAGGGTCCTTGCGTGCGCGCCGGTCGCTATCACGACGGCGTCCGCCGTGAGCGAGTCGATATCGGTTATCTCGGTGTTCATATGGACTCTGGCGCCGCTTTTTTCAAGCTCGCGGGCGTACCATTCGAGCAGGGCGCGGTCCTTTTCCTTGAACGACATCGCCGCAGCCGCGTTGAATACGCCGCCGAGGCGGCCGCTCTTTTCGTAAAGGTCCACGGAATGCCCGCGCTTTGAGGCCTGTATGGCGGTCTCCATGCCGCCGATGCCGCCGCCGATGACCGCGATCTTCAGGGGCTTTTTCGCGGGAGAATTGCTGTATTTCGTCTCGTTGTTGGTCCACGGGTTCAGCACGCAGCGGCCCATCTCGATATGCATCGGGTCGATATCCGTGCCCTTGCCGTTGAGGCCGTTGAAGGGCAGGCACGCGCCGTGGCAGGCGATGCAGGGGCGGACGTCGGCCTCGCGGCCCTCGCGCAGCTTGGTGACGTATTCCGGGTCACAGAGCAGCTGGCGTCCCACGCCCATCGCATCGATGCGGCCAGCGGCTATGGAATCGGCCGCGGCGCCGGGCTGCATTCTTCCCGCGCAGACTACGGGTTTGGAGGTGAAGCGCTTTATGTGCTCAACGTATTCAAGGTTGATATTCAGCGGCGCGTAGACCGGCGGATGCGCCCAGAACCAGGCGTCGTAGGTGCCGTTGTCGCAGTTGAACATATCGTAGCCCGCCTCCTCGAGGATGCGGATCGCGCGCTCGGACTCCTCCATGCTGCGGCCGACCTCGGTGAACTCCTCGCCCGGCACCGCGCCCTGATTGAAGCCGCGGGTCATCGAGCGGACGGAATACCTAAGCGAAACGGGATAATCGGCGCCGCAGACCCGCTTAATTTCCTTAACGATCTCGCAGGCGAAGCGGAGACGGTTCTCGAGGCTGCCGCCGTATTCATCCTGCCTGTGGTTCGTGTAGGGCATGGTGAACTGGTCGAGCAGATACCCCTCGTGCACCGCGTGTATCTCCACGCCGTCCGTGCCGGCCTCCTTGCAGCGCAGCGCCGTCTCACCGAAGGCATGGGTGAACTTTTTTATCATATCCCCGGTGAAGAGATCCATCTTCACCTCCGGATCCCAGACGTTCGGCTCGTCCGGATCGGGCGCGGACCACCACCATTTGGAGGCGATGAGCGGCGAGGAGAGCGTCTTGAGCGGCCCCTTCTTCACGAACGGGCGCAGCAGCGGCGGCAGGAGCATCGACCTGCCCGACCCGGCGCTGATCTGGAAGAAGATCTTTGCGCCGCTTTCGTGGATCTCTTTGATTACGGGCTTGACCGGCTCGAAGACCTCCGGGTGCTTATAAACCCATTTGCTGCCGATGATGCTGATCAGCGGGATGAGGCCGGGGATGAACAGGCCGATATTCTGGTCCTTTCTGTCGCGGTAGAACTCGCCTATGCCCTTGACGAAGCCCGTTTTGGCCTCCCACTGGATCATGTTCGTGCCCTCCATGGGGAGCATGACTATGCGGTTTTTTATCTCGACGTTCCCGACCTTCCACGGCGTGAACAGCGGTTCGTATCTCGGATCCATACGCTTCCTCCAAAACAGTTTTCTCAATATTATTATACCAGAACGGTGCGGAAAAACAAAGGGGCTGACGGATTTGAGGGCGGCACGGCTGCGCGGCAAAGGAAAAGCCGCGATACTGTTTTTGCCTATAAAATGAAAGAGGGCATATGACCCTCCTTCGTTCGGTATAAAGCGCTGCGATGCGCCGGGCGCGCGAAAACGGGTCCCGGCCTGCTGATCATTCCCCGCCCTTCTTCAATGCGTCGTATGTTTCCGAAAGCCACTCGTTATAGTGGTCATAGGGTGTTTGAGTCCACCAGTCGAGCAGGCTGTTAAGCGTCTTGACGTCTTCGTCGACGCTTTTAGAGGAATACTGCTCCGGGTCGCGGTTGACGGTCACGAAGTGGTCCCCGTCGGGCCTGAAGTCGATGCGGAAGATGCAGAAGCCGGTCCAGCTCCTGTGCGCAAAGAGCGTATCCCCCTCCATGAAGAAGAACCATTTATCCTCCATCCCCTGCGGGATATTGCCTTTGCGGAGCGCGGCCGTCTGCCTGGGCGAGAGCTCCCTGTGAAGGATAAAGGATCCGTGCGCTTTGGGCATTTCGAGGGCTTTCCAATCGCCCCGTTCAGCGATCTTATAGCGGGAGGCGTCGCTCCTGAGCATCTCCCTGCCGAGCTTGAGGATGCTGTCCTGGAGCACGGCGAATACGATTTGAAGCGAAGCATCGCTGTGCTTATCGAGGAAGTCCCTGCACGCGCTCAGCGCCTGCGACCACGCGCCGCGCAGAGGATAGCCGAAGACGCCCGCGGAGAGCAGCGGGAAACCGATGGAGCCGCAGCCGCTTTCAAGCGCCAGTTCAAGCGACCTGTAATAGGCGCTGTAAAGCAGCTCCGGTTCCCCGTGCCTGCCGTCCTTATAAACGGGACCGACCGCATGGATGATGTACTTCGCTTTGAGATCAAAGCCGGGGGTTATCACGGCCGAGCCCGTGTCACAGTGGCCTATCCTTTGGCAGGCCTCACGGAGTTTTGAGTATCCGGCCGCGCTGAAGATCGCGCCGCAGACGCCGCTGCCGGCCCAAAGGCCGTCGTTAGCCGCGTTTACCACAGCGTCGGTATCAAGGTCGGTGATGCTTGTTTTTCTGATTTCGATAGTGCTCATTGGTTCTCTCCTTTTCATTCCTTCGCCTGTATTATATCACATTCTCAAGAGTGTTTTCAGCATAACGGGATAAAAAAATACGGAACGGTGCTTGACTTTTTTAAAAACATTGAGTACAATATAATTGTATTCAATACATGGAGGTAATACAAATGAGTTTCTACGATTTCACACTTAAGGACGGCAAGGGCGAGGACCTCTCCCTTGAACAGTTTCGCGGCAAGGTCGTGCTCGTTGTTAACACGGCGACCGGCTGCGGCTTCACCCCTCACTACAAGCCCATGGAGGAGCTTTATGAAAAGCTGCATGATAAGGGCTTTGAGATCCTCGATATCCCCTGCAACCAGTTCGCGGGCCAGACCCCCGGCACGGACGAGGAGATCCACGAGTTCTGCACCCTGCATTACAACACGCAGTTCGCTCAGATGAAGAAGAGCGACGTCAACGGCGAAAACGAGCTGCCGCTCTATACCTGGCTCAAGCAGCAGAAGGGCTTTGAGGGCTTCGGCAGGGGCGCCGCGGCCGTGGCCATGAACGCGATGCTCAAGCTGCGCGATAAGGATTACAAGACCAATCCCGATATCAAATGGAACTTCACCAAATTCCTGATCGACCGCGAAGGGAACGTCGCCGCCCGCTTCGAGCCCACCGCGGATATGAAGAAGGTCGCGAAGGCCGTTGAGGAGCTCGTTTCAAAATGAGCGGGTTCGATCCTTTAAGGCTTGAAAACCAGCTCTGCTTTCCGCTCTACGTGGCGTCGAAGGAGGTCATTCGCCTCTACCACCCGCACCTTACGGAGCTCGGCCTCACCTACACCCAGTACATCGCGCTGATGGTGCTCTGGGAGGAAAAGAGCATCAGCGTCAAGGCGTTGGGCGAAAGGCTGTATCTCGACACGGGCACGCTCACTCCCCTGCTTAAGAGCATGGAGAAGAAGGGCCTGGTCACGCGCCGCCGCAGCGAAGGGGACGAAAGGAGCGTCACCGTCGCCATTACGGAAGAGGGACTCGCGCTCAGGGAGAGGGCCGCCGCTATCCCCGAAAGGATCGGCGCCTGCTTACCCCTCCCGCCCGAAGAGGCCGCGGAGCTGTACCGCCTGCTTTATAAACTGATGGGAGAACTGAAATGAACGAAAAGGAACGGAACCGGATCATCGTCCGCACGAGCATAGTCGGGATAGTCACGAACGTGCTGCTCGCCGGCGGCAAGGCCGCGGTCGGCCTGATCGCAAACTCGATCGCCGTCGTGCTCGACGCGGTGAACAACCTCTCCGACGCGCTCTCGAGCGTGGTTACGATCCTCGGCGCGAAGCTCGCCGGCAGGAAGCCGGATAAAAAGCATCCGCTCGGCTACGGCAGGATAGAGTATCTCTCCGCGATGATCGTCGCAGCGCTCGTGCTCTACGCCGGCATCACCTCGCTCGTGGAATCGGTCAAGAAGATCATCCACCCCGAGGCGGCGGATTATTCGACGCTCTCGCTGATCCTGATCGGCGCCGCTGTCGTCGTCAAGGTGATCCTCGGCAGATATGTAAGCGCGAAGGGCAAAAAGGCGGATTCCGCCGCGCTGACCGCCTCCGGCAAGGACGCGCTCTTCGACGCCGTACTCTCGTTCTCGGTGCTGGTGTCGGCGCTTATCTACCTGACCCTGCACGTTTCGCTTGAAGCGTACGTCGGCGTCGTGATCGCGCTGTTCATAATCAAATCGGGCATCGAGATGATGCTCGAGACCGTGAACGACATTCTCGGTCAGCGCACCGATCCCGAGCTTGCGGCACAGATCAAACGCATCGTTACCGAGGAGGAGGGCGTGCGCGGGGCGTACGACCTGCTGATCAACAACTACGGCCCGAACCGGAACTACGCCTCCGTGCACATCGAGGTGCCGGACACGGCGACCGCGGCGGAGATCGACCGCATGACGAGGAACATCCAGTCGCGCGTATATTCCGAGACTGGGATAGTGCTCGCGGGAGTGGGCGTCTACTCCTACAACACCGGCGACGACGCAGCCGCCAAAGCGCGCGACAGAATAAGGCAGATCGCGTTTTCGCACGAGGGCGTGCTGCAGTTCCACGGGTTTTATATGGATGAGGAAAGGAAGGATCTGCGGTTCGACCTGGTCACGGCTTTCGACGCGAACGGCGCGAAGCTGCTTGAGACCATAAGAGACGAAGTGCTTGAGGAGTTCCCGGGCTATTCGGTCATAATCGCGCCGGATATCGATCTGACGGAGTGACGAATGGGACAGCAATAACGATCCCCCGGCACAGCCAGCCGGGGGTCCTTCGTTTTCGGGCGCTGCCCTCAAATAATAGTTCGAAAAAAGCTGCAATAACGCTATACATCGCCGCGTCAATTCTATATAATAGCAGTATGAAAGAGCATCCGGAGGTCCCCTGTTATGGATATTGAAAAGCTCATCAGCGAAATGACCGCGGAGGAGAAGGCCGCGCTCGTTGCCGGAACGGACTTTATGTACACCAATCCGATCCCTAGGCTCGGGATCCCCTCCCTGCGCATGTCCGACGGCCCGCACGGGCTGAGGGTGCAGAAGGCCGGCGACAACGGCGTCAGCGAATCGGAGCCCGCGACCTCGTTCCCGACGGCGGTCACGACGGCTTCGGGCTGGAACCCCGAGAATACGCTCAAAATGGGCGAGGCGATCGCAAGGGAGTGCCGGTATTACGGCGTGCATACGCTGCTCGGCCCCGGCGTGAACATCAAACGCAATCCGCTCTGCGGAAGGAACTTCGAGTATTTCTCCGAGGACCCGCTCCTTGCGGGCGTGATCGGCGCGGCGGAGGTCAGCGGCGTTGAGCGCGGGGGTGTGGGCGTCTGCATCAAGCATTTCGCGCTGAACAATTCCGAAAACTTCCGCTTCATGGGCAATTCGATCGCTTCCGAAAACACGATGCGAAGGCTCTATCTAAAGCCGTTCGAATACATCGTTAAGCACGCAAAGCCCGCGACGGTCATGTGCGCGTACAATCAGATCAACGGCACGTACTGCTCCGAACATAAATGGCTTTTGACCGATGTGCTGCGCAGGGAATGGGGTTTTGACGGCGCGGTGATGACCGACTGGGGCGCGATGCACGACCGCGTCAAAAGCCTCAAAGCGGGGCTCGATCTTGAGATGCCCGGCGACACCGCGATCTGCCGCAGATGGATCCTGGACGGGCTCAGGGACGGCACGCTGCCGGCGGAAGCGCTCGACGCCGCCTGCCGGAACATCCTCAAATGGGTAGATCGCTATGCGATACCCGCGGATCCCGCGCCGGTGGACTGGGACGCGCATCATGCTCTCGCCGCCGAGATCGCTGCGGACTGCGCGGTGCTGTTGAAAAACGACGGCGTTCTGCCCCTTCGCGGCACGGCAAAGCTGCATATTGCGGGCGAGCTCTATTCTAATATGCGCTACCAGGGCGCGGGCAGCTCTATGATCAATCCCGCGAGGCTTACGACGCCGAAGGACGCGTTTGAGGCGCACGGCGTTAAGAACCACAGCCTTGAGGACTGCGACTTGATCCTGTACTTTTGCGGGCTCACCGACGACTGCGAATCCGAGGGCTGCGACCGCGAGGACATGCGCCTGCCGGAGAAACAGCTCATTGAGCTCGACGCGCTCCTTGCATCCGGCAAGCCGGTGGCCGTCGTGCTGTTCGGCGGCTCGCCGGTCGAGCTCCCGTTCCACGGCAGGGTGAGCGCGATCCTCAACATGTATCTGCCGGGTCAGAACGGCGGCACGGCGGCGTATGAGCTGCTGTTCGGTAAAAAGAACCCCTCCGGCAAGCTCGCCGAAACATGGCCGCTCAGGTATGAGGACGTTCCCTCGCACGGGACCTTCGGCAGGAGCATCAACGAGGTCTATTCCGATGGGACCGAAGTCGGCTATCGGTATTACAACAAGCACAACGTCCCGGTCCGCTTCCCGTTCGGCTTCGGGCTTTCCTACACGACGTTTGAAAAAACCGAATGGACGAGGGTCGGGGACGCCTACGAACAGACGATCACCAACACAGGCGGCCGCTTCGGGGGCGAGGTCGCGCAGCTTTACGTCGACGGCGAGCTTGCGGGCTTTAAAAAAGTCTATCTTGAGCCCGGCGAAAGTGCGGCCGTGCGCATCGTGCCCGAGCCGAAGGACGAAAACGTGTATTCCGACGAACTCGTTATCACGCCCGAACCGCCGCGCTTCCCCGTCACGCTCGAATCGCGCTTTACCGATCTTGAGCAGACTTTTACGGGGCGCATCCTCTATAACTCCGTGCTGAATGCGGTCAAAAAGAACATGAAGCAGTCGGAAAAGCTGCCGGAGGGGCCCGAAAGGGACAACGCGGTCAAAGGCGCGTTCTTTATGAAGCGCGTGACGGACAGCAATTCTCCCAGGTCCCTGACAATGTGCGCAGGCAAAAGAATGCCCTATAATTGCGCTCAGGGCTTTGTGGAGCTGACCAACCGGCATCTTATCAAAGGGCTCCGCTGCTTTGTCAAAAAGATCGACGTACCGAAGCTGCCTAAGGAGGAGTAAAACGGATATTCATCCCGACGAAGCAGAATAAAAAGCGAATATGCCAAGCGGCTTCATTACAAGCACAGGCCGAAGCGGGAATACCGCTTCGGCCTGCATTATGCGTTTAGATAGGGCACCGAGAAAAACAATATCAGCGGCAGCGCTGCAATTCTCTTTGATATGACCAGATAAGTTTTGCTGATTTCACTCTCTCCCGGCATGAGCAGATCTCATCATGAGCCCGCCCCGGTATCGCCAAAGAAGCCGAATACCCGCGAATTGAAATCGGCCGCCTCTTCAAACGCGGCGTGACCGAGGCCGGGATACATATGCAGCCTGCTGCCCGCTATGGCGGCATGCAGCACCCTCGAGCCCTCCGGACCGACGGTTTTATCCTCCTCGCCGCCGATGATCAAAGCGGGACAGCCGATATGATCGAGCATATCGCGGGCGTCAAAACGCAGGATCGCGTTTGCGTTGCTCAGGAAGCGCCGATAGTCCTTAGGCTTTCCGACCAGCCCAAGGATCGGATAAAGCTTTCGGTAGCTTTTGAGCTTTTTCTCGGAATATGCCGCCTCCGCAGAGCCGATCATGATCGCCTTGTGATCGCCCCGCTGAGCATCCTCTATGCGGGCTTTGACAAAACGCCGGACTTGCTCATTGGCGTATGGCGCCGTGACGGCAAGCACAAGGCTTTCCACCATTTCAGGGTGATCGCCTGCCAGATACTGCGCGATCATGCCGCCCTCCGATACGCCCAAAACACATGCGCTTTCAATGCCCAGAACGCGAAGCGCTTCCGCCTGGTCCGCCGCCATCTCTCTGATCGAATACTCCGCAGGAAGAGGTTCCTTGCGGCTGAACATATAGATCGTGAAATCGCGGAAGTATGCGCGATAGGGCCGAGCCAGCAATGCAGCCTTTCCGCGGACCGTGACAAGTCCGTCCGACAGACCCGGAAGGATCACCGCGGCTCCGGGGCCGTTTCCGAACCGGGCATAGCACATCTTTCCGTTTTTCAAAGAAACAACGCCGTTACGGTACATTCTGCTCATTTTTCGTTCTCCCTTCAATGGGGTTTTCGGCAGCGCGACGCATGCTCGCAAGATATTCGTGAGGAACAGTATCCTCAACAGTTATGCAAGCACTGCTGTTCAAATGGTTTTGAATTATTATCCGTTCATCGTCATCGATTCTGACCGCGCCCCGTCTCCGATAAACATAGTTTTTTGACTACCAGAGCAGTTTGCCGTTAAGTCGATTTGCGGCGAGTCACAAGAAAAAATTCAATAATCGTGGCATAGGAATTATTAGGCACAGGCAAACAGACTTGAAAAACCGCGAAACCGATGTTATAATATTATTGTAGATTTTATAAAATGGAGGTTGAGCCATGATAACAGACAGACTCAGGAATTACGCAAAACTCATCGCGCGTGTCGGAGGCAACGTTCAGGTCGGGCAGGAGGTGTTCATCACCGCCGAGATCGATCAGCCCGAATTCGTGAAGCTGCTTGTCGAGGAGTGTTATCTTTGCGGAGCGAAAAAGGTCGTGGTGGACTGGGGCTGGCAGCCGATACTTAAGATGCACTATCGCTGCCGTTCACTTGAGACGCTGAGCACGGTGGACGACTATGAGGAATGCCGCTGGAAGCATTATGCCGAGAATCCGCCATGCCGCATCACGCTGCTGAGCGAGGATCCGAGCGGGCTGAACGATATCGACCACGCAAAGTTCAGCGCGTCGCAGCAGGCAACGTGGCCGATCTATAAGCCCTATCGTGACGCAATGGAGAACCAACACCAATGGTGCTTTGCGTGCGTGCCGGGTCCGGTGTGGGCGGAAAAACTGTTTCCCGAGCTAAGCGTCGAAGCTGCGGTCGAGAAGCTATGGAAGCTTATCCTCGCCTCGTGCCGCGTGGACGACGATCCGATAGCCGCATGGGAAAAACACAACCGGGAGCTTGCGCGGCGCTGCGCATGGCTGAACGCACTTCCGCTTAAGGAACTGCATTTTTACAGCAGCAACGGCACCGATCTGACCATCGGGATGATACCTGAGGCACGATTTAAGGGCGTATTTGAGGTCACGAAGAGCGGCGTTGCGTTCACGCCGAATCTTCCGACCGAGGAATGCCTTATCACTCCGATGAAGGGTTCGGCGGAGGGCATAGTTTACGGCACCAAGCCGCTTTGCTTCCACGGTGAGAGCGCGGAGGATTTCTGGATCCGGTTCCGCGGGGGCAGAGCTGTGGAGTGGCATGCTGAGAAGAACAACGAGCTGCTTACCCGGCTTATCACCATGGACGAGGGGAGCTGCTATCTTGGGGAATGCGCCCTTGTGCCCTATGACAGCCCAATAAACCAAACCGGGATCCTGTTCTGGAACACGCTTATAGACGAGAACGCTTCATGCCATCTCGCGCTCGGAAAGGGCTATATCAACAGCATCGACGGATATCACGCTAGAACGCTCAAGGAGTGTCGCGCTCTCGGAGTCAACGATTCGCAGATCCATGAGGACTTTATGATCGGCGCTGCGGACACGGCTGTCGACGCCGTCTGCACGGACGGTCGGACCGTGCCTATATTCCGCAACGGGACCTGGGCTTTCGACTGAGGTCATTAAAGCAGCACATGCAAAACAGAGACGGGGATCCGTATCCGGACCCTCGCTTTTTCTTTGGCTGTATTCTCCGCCCTCAGCCCCACAGCGCGGTGAGCATCGGTATGAGCTGCTTCTTGCGGGACATGATGCCCGGCAGGAACAGCGCGTTGTCCTTCGGCTCCGCGGAGAATGCCTGGGCGATATCATCGTCCCTGCCGGCGTAAATGATCCACGAGCCCTCGAGCAGCACGTCCGTGATCATCAGCACGGCGGTCTCGAGCCCGCGCTCCCTGCGGAAATCATCCATTATCTTTAAGAACTCCGCCTTGCGCTCAAGCACCTTCTGCGACGCGTCGCAGGTGATCTGGCTTACGGCGAGATTGTGGCCGGAGATGTGGAACTCCTTATAGTCGGTCGAGAAAAGCTCCTGCGCGCTCCTGTCGATATTCACGGAGAAGAGCGACGATCCGAGCTCGTCCAGCGAGATCCCAGCGATCCTCGCAAGCCTTTCCGCCATGCTGATATCCTTTTTCGTGCAGGTTGGTGATTTGAACAGCACCGTGTCGGAAAGGATCGCGCCCGCCATCAGTCCCGCCATATTTTTGGAGGGCAGCACGCCGTTTTCCTGATACATCGCGGCGATGATCGTATTGGTGCTGCCGACCGGCTCGTTTCTCATGCGGATCGGCTGCGAGGTCTGGATATCCGCAAGGCGGTGATGGTCGATGATCTCGAGCACGTCCACCTGCCCCAGCCCGTTCACGGACTGCGCGGCCTCGTTGTGATCCACCAGCACCACCCGTTTTCTTCTCGGGCGCAGCAGGTGGAAACGGGCCAGCATGCCCACGACCTTTTCGTCCTTATCCAGTATCGGGTAGCTGCGGAAGCGGGTCTTCAGCATTATCTCGCGCACGTCGTCTATATAATCGGTCAGGTGGAACGAGATCAGCCCCTCGGTGGAGCATATCCTTTCGACCGGCACGGCCTGGTAGATGATCCTCATCACGCGGGCGGCGCTCAGCGGGGTGGCGATCACGGCGGTGTTCGCGCAGTCCGCCCATTCCTTTTTGAGCTCTGCGCGGCAGATGATCACACAGCTCACGCCGTCCGCGATCGCTTGATCCACGACCTCCGGCTGCGCTCCGCAGATCAGCACGCAGTCCGCGGCGTTATCACGCGGTTCATCGTAGCTTTGGGGCATCGAGAGATGCACCGCGCCGGAAACGGGCCGGATATCGAGCGAAAATTCGTTTACGAGCGTGCCCTGCACCGCGCTCAGCAGGTTGAACAGGGGCACCATGTCGATGCGGTTGTTGCTCAGGGTGTTGATATCGTAGCTTGCGATATCACCCATCGAGAGCATGCCGTACAGCGTGCCGTCCTCGTTCGCGATCGGGATCGAATCGAGATTGCCCTCGCGCATGATGCTCCACGCGCGGTCGATCGTAACGGCGGAATTGATCGCCGTCGGGCGGTCGAAATCGAGGTCGGCGATCTGCGTGCGCATATCGTTGATGAGCAGCGGCTCCGCAAAGCCGAAGCGTTCAAGGAGCTTTCGCGTTTCGTCGTTTGTGTGCCCGATCCTGGCCGCAACGTAGTTCCCGTCTCCTATCGCGTGACGAAGGTTCGCGTAGGCGATCGCGGCCACGATGGAATCGGTGTCCGGGTTCTTGTGCCCGGTGACATAGATCTCGTTCACGTTATGTTCCTCCAAAGACGGTTATTAGGTCATCAAACGGTTCCGAAGATGAGTCTGACCTGATTTAGAAGCGGTAGATCAATCCAGTATCCGCAGTTCCTTCGGATAGTGGGTCAGCACCTCACAGCCGGTCTCCGTGACCAGCACGAGATCCTCTATTCGGACCCCTATATCGCCCGGAAGATAGATCCCGGGCTCGATTGAGAACACCATGCCCGGCCTGGCGATGATATCGCAGGCCGCACTGACGTCCGGCGGTTCGTGGACGTTCATTCCGATCCCGTGACCTGTTCGGGTGATAAAGGCCTCGCCGAACCCGGCGCGTTCGATAACGCCGCGCACCGTGCGGTCGATATCACACATGCGCACGCCGGGCTTTACGAAATCTATGCCCGCCTGCTGGGCTTCACGTACGATGTTGTAGATATCCCGATGGCGATCGGAAGCTTTCCGGTAGAACACGGTCCTGGTCATATCGCACCAATACCCGTTTATGGGTGAGAAGAGGTCGAGCAATACCGCGTCTCCCGGCCGGACGGTCGTCCCGTCGGGTACGTGATGGGGCTCCGCGGCGTTTTTCCCGAAGCAGGCGATCTGATACTGACCGACCTGTTTTCCCCCGTTTTGCAGGAAGAAGCGGTCGATCGCTGCCGAAAGTTCGGCTTCGGTCACGGTTTCATTTACGCTGTTTATGCCGAAAGCTATCGCTCTGTCGTTGACCGCACCAGCGGCGCGAAGAAGCTCCGCCTCGGCGGAGTCCTTAAACATGCGCGCGGTGTCCACGGCGGGAGAGCCCAATACGGGGATCAGGTCGAAGCGCTTACCCAGAACGCCGAGCGTGTGGCGGGTGGGCCAGTCCTTATCGAAGCCGACCTTGCCGGGGCGGAGAGCGGCGGCGATCATGCCGTAGACGTCTTCCCCGTCGGCGTATTCAAAAAGCGAAACGCCCTCCGTCGGCGCAAAGCAGAAGAGCCTGTTCATAAATGCCGTGACGGAGCCGTCGTCCTTTATCAGGACCGCCGCGCACCGCTCCATAGGTTCAATATCGCATTCAAGCAGATATCGCATCGCATTGGAGTCCGACACGATGATCTGCCCAAGGCCCATCCCCGCCATGTTTTCGAGCACGGCGTTCAGTCTGTTTTTTCGAAGCATATTTACCTCTTTTCCGTATCCTGCTCGGCATAGGCGCGCAGGGCCAGCGCCATATCGTAGTGCAGGTGCTTGCGCATCGCGGCTGCGGCGTCGCGGAACTTTCCGGCCTTTACCTGCTCGAATATCGCAGCGTGGCCGTTGTGGATGCGCTGTATGTTTTGATCCTTATAATACATGCAGGAGAAAAGCTCGAGCTTCGCGCGCAGCTTCGCGGCTGCTTCTTCAAGATAAGAGTTATGGGCATGGCGGTAGAACGCGGTATGGAACGACTCGGAGTATTCCTTCCATGTTTCCATATTCCCTGCGTTCAGCGCGTTCTCGCTCGCCTCGATTATCTCCTCCAGCTCCATAAGAAGCGGTTCCTGCATCGGGCTCGAACCGCAGAACTGTATGGCCATGGCATCCAGCTCGGCCGCGAACTGATACAGTTCCCTGATCTCATCCTCCGTGAAATCCACCACCTTGACGCCCACGTTGGAATAGTAGACGACCAGGCCGTGCTCCGCCAGACGCATCAGCGCTTCGCGGATCGGCGTATGGCTTATATGGAAACGATCCTTGAGCATCTGCAGGGTCAGCTTTTGACCGCACTTGAGTTCCTGCTTGGTTATATCGCGGTACAGCTCGTCGTAGATCTCCTCGGAAAGTGTTTTGTTATTCATACAGCGTAAGTCCTTTCTTCCGATTCTGATAACATTTTAACAGAATCCCGTCAAACAATCAATTGATTTTATAAAATCCGGCGTTATTTTTCCTGTTTCGTCTAAACCTTACATTATAGGGAAGAGCGACCGACGCTATATCGGCCGCCCTTTCCTCGGGAGTAAAACGCATCGCGTCGGGATCGAGCTATCGGAACCGATCACCAGTGGAAATAATACACGTAGTAATTTCCTTCTAGCGGCAGCTCGTGGATAGTGAGCGCTTCATCGTGAGCATACAGCATGGTGGGGTTATACATGACCGCATACACGGCCTGCTCCTGGATCAGTGAGAAGATATTGTTATAGATGACTGCGCGATCCTTTTCATCGACCGTGGTGACGGCCTGGCGGAACCACTCCTCGACCTGATCGTCATACCAGCGGGCGTTGTTGGCCATACCGATGAAGTCCTTAGTCACGGCCATAGAAACATTCTGAGTATCGCCCTCAAGGCTCATCTGCAGGCAGGTGATGCCGAAGTCGCCCTGCATCAGCTTGCTGAGGTAAGCGTTGAACTCAAGCACCTCCAGCTGGCAGTTAAGTCCGACCGCTTTAAGGTTGTCCTGCACGGTCTGAGCAAGGAGCTTATACTGGTCGGCAACGATGAACGTACCGAGGTCAAGACCGTTCTCATAACCACACTCTGCGAGCAGGGCTTTGGCCTGATCGGGATCATAGCCATACTGCTTCTGTGAATCGGAATAACCGAAACGGCCTTTTGCAAGCAGGTTGGAGTTTTCCTCGGCAGCGCCGTCCATGACCATGGTGATGATGGACTGACGGTTAAGCGCATAGTTGACAGCCTGACGGAACTTCACGTTGTTGTAGGGCTCTTTTTCCGTATTCATTGCAACGAATGCAAAGGTCGTCGTCTCGGCAGTCTTGACGGTCATGCCCTTTGCCGACTCCAGCGTGGTGCGCACGGGCGCTTCGATCTCGGCAAAATCAATGCTGTGGGACTGCAGACCGATGGACATGGAGGACATATCGGAGATGATCTTGAAGGTGATGTGCTTTATCGAAGGAGCACCGAGATAGTATTTATCGTAGGCGTCCAGCTGAAGCTTATCGCCCTCGTTATGGCTCACAAACATGTAGGGACCGCAGCCGATGGGCTTCTGTGCGAAGTCCTCCTCGCTGACGGAATCGTGATAGGCCTTGGAGCCGATATTCACGAGGGTCAAATTGTTGAGGAAGGGAGCGAATGCGCTGACGGTATAGACCTTGATTGTGTTTTCGTCCACGATCTCGCAGTGATCGTAGCCGTCGACGTCGCCGGCCTGCGCTTCGGAGGCCGCGTACAGATCGATGCTGAACGCAACGTCCTCGGCGGTCAGAGGCGTGCCGTTATGGAAGGTAATGCCCTTGCGCAGATGGAAGGTGTAGCAGCAGGCGTCGTCGCTGATATCCCAGCTTTCGGCGATGCGGCCAACGAGCTTGCCGGGGTTTTCAAGGTCCTCGGCCACAAGCTTGTCATAGATCTGATTGTCGATATTGTGCTCTACGGTAGTGGTCCAATTGGCGGGATGGAGGGTCTGATAATCGGAATCGAGCGCGATAACGATGCTGTCCTTCGCAGCCGTTTGCTGGTTTCCTTTGCCGCAGGCGGCAAGGGAAAGCGCCATGAGAAGCGCAAGTGCGGTAGCAAGAAGCTTTTTCATTTGATTTCTCCTTTTCGGTTTTTGTTTTGATTTGTTATATTTTTCACGCTTGCGCGCAAAAATCAGAACCTAAATATCCGGCGAGTGTATCTGTCGATGAGCTCCACGCCCGCCTCGATATCCTTCTTGGATATCACGGAGCACTGGCTGTGGGGATAGCGGTCCACGATCGCGATGCCCGCGACCCTCACGCCTTCATTCGAAAGATTGATGCTGCTTGCGTCGGTGCCGCCGCGGTCCATAACGCCGCGCTGATACGGTATGCCGCTCTCCTCGCAGCAGGCGAGCATCTCGTCCACAAGGTACTCGTCCATTATTGCGCTGGGATCGCCGAGCGTGACGCTGATGCCGTCTCCCACTGCGTTGCAGCCGTCAAGATCGCAGGGATAGAAATGATCCGGCGTCACGTCGACGCTGATGCCGATATCCGGCTTGACGAATGCCGCCGCCGTCTTCGAGCCGCGCGTGCCTACCTCCTCCTGGACCGTAAAAACGTAGTAAACGTCGTTCGGAAGATCGCCCTTGTTCCGCTTCAGCGCTTCGATCAGCATGAAGCAGCCCGCGCGGTCGTCAAAGCTCTTTGCGCTGATCTTATCGTTCGCCAGTTCGTAGTACTCGCCCGCGAAGCCGGCGTAGTCTCCGACCTTCACGTACTTTTCGGCGTCCTCCTTCGTGGTGCAGCCGATATCGATAAACAGCTTGCCCGCATCGTTCTTTGCGTCCTCCACGCGGCCCTCGCACCCGACGACGCCGACGATCCCGTTTCTGAAGAACACGCGATCGTTATACATCGCCGCGGCCCAGATAAAGCCAACGTTGCAGACCTTGATGCGGCCGTCATTCTCGATCTTTTTGACCTGAACGCCTATCTCATCCATATGCGCCGCAAGCATTATGCGCTTTCCGCCCGCAGCGCCGCTGCCGCGCTTGAGGGCGATCACGTTGCCGAGCGCATCCACTTTGATCTCATCCGCAAGCCCCTCGATCTCGCGCAGCACGATCTCGCGAATGTTCTTTTCCCTTCCCGATACGCCCCATGCCTGGGACAGTTCCTTAAGAAGCGAATAATCCATTTTTCTTTTGCCTCCTCATTCTTTGTTTTTCAGCAGGCTGGCTTTCGGCACCCAGCGCGTTTGGTTCATAAGCGGATGATGCAGGCTGATCGCCCCGGTGGGGCATTCCATAACGCAGCAGCCGCAGTACCAGCACTCATCCGGATAGGATACCGCGGGATGCTT